>Ga0114923_10000894_pt1 | contig 21339 bp, 47 predicted proteins | sample SumtaG_FD_89578 | JGI IMG/M metagenome (GOLD analysis project Ga0114923, IMG submission 89578) | Deep subsurface microbial communities from Indian Ocean to uncover new lineages of life (NeLLi) - Sumatra_00157 metaG | ecosystem: Environmental > Aquatic > Marine > Oceanic > Sediment | place: near...
GTTCTTTTAAGAAGTTCATTCTGACTCTTTATATGACCATTATTATAACATTCTTTTACTATAACTGGCCACTTATGTTCTTTAGTACAAAGTATTTTGCAATTACCCCTTGTTTCTATTTCATAAAGTTCATCTACTTCAAAGTCCTGAATTCCTGTAACGGTTTGTACTGTTGATTCAAAAATGTCAGTTGAACTAACTTTATCACCAATATTAATATCTTCAATCAATTTAGCTCCATATGGTGTCATAACTTCAGAACCATGAGGCAAACATGCAATCATCTGCTTATATTCGTACTGTATCATATCCCAAGTATGATATTCAGCGGTTCCCTTCTCGTGCTTCTTCATTTCAGCTTTTGCACTATTTCTTAATGTAATGAACTCCTTAACCATCTTAGGAATAATCCCTTCTATATCAGTCCTAAATCTAACAGGCACATCCTTCCCATCAATGAAGGCAATAATTTCAACATAAGGACCAGTAAATTTATCATCAACTATACACTCAGGACTAATGTTGTTACTTATAATTATGCCTGGGTACATCCCCGCAAAATCTAATATTATTACATTACTATGCAACCCTGGTTTAGGCGGATGAACATAGGCACCACTTATCTTATGTTTCTCCCCTGCCATCCTTGTACCCAATATATACTTCCCATGATAAGCATGTAATGTGGCAGTATCAGCAAACATGGTAGTGAAAAGTGAATCCTCTAATCTACACCCTGCTACTCGGCGCAAACCATCGAACATATCAGTTAAATGTAACATTCCATCTAATTTGATTAACTTCTCCACATCCCCTCTGTTATAAGGAACTATCTTATCTAAATGATTCCTATTCATGTATTCTAAATAATCAAAGGGCTCCTCCTTCCAACCTAAGAACTCCTTTAACTTAACAACCTCATCTAACTTGTAACTTGGAAAAGTCCTACTCTGAAAGTACTTCTTGAAGGAGTCCAATAAATCAAAAACATTAATCCCTTGAATATGAACAGAACGATTATTCTCCCTAACCTCCGCAAATCCCATAGGTGATATTAATCCCGGATTCATCATCAATCGTCTCATTCTATTGATAATGTAACCTAAATCATAGTAAACATTCCAACCTAATATGACATCAGGGTAACTATGTCCCGATCCCTCGTGTATCTCTTTTATAACAGCCATGATCATCTTCTGTTCATGTTCCTCATCTTCACAGGTAAAAGTAATTTTTCTTCCATCAGCCCAACCAACAGTCACACTTAAAATCATATATTTAGCTTCTTCGGCTTTAGGGAAAACCCCCAAGGTCTCAACTTCAATATCAATGTAACATTTAACCGTTTTCAACTCGGGTATATCTGCACACGGCTCCATCTTCCCATTTATGATTTCAAAGCCGGCCTTAATTCTCCTGTCAATAAGGAACCTAAGCGGGAACGGGAGTTTATCTTCATAGACATTAGTGAATCTCTTTGATTCGATGGGCACGTCTCTAGGGAACTCACAATCAATCCTAGTAACTTTTCTTCCATCAATTCCTGGAACATCTTCTGATTCTGCATGTGGATACCCCTTCTGCCTAGCCTCAAACGTTGGTACATAAAAGTAAGGTGTATACGGTACTGTAAATACCTTCTGAGTGAGATCTTTACCCCGACCAAAAAGGTAGACAACAGGTTTCCCGTTTTCTATTTTATAGTCCATAGTCATTACAACGTAAGACATGTTCTCAACTTTCTATCCATTCATCCAATTCAAACTCTTCAATTGCCTTCTCTATTAACCCTATAACAATTTCATTCTCACTCTTCTTGGATTTCTTCGCAATGCTAACTAACTTATCCCTTAACTCTTCAGGGATTCCCCATGTTACATTCACATATGTCATTTATAACACCGCTCCCTCTATCGTCTGCAGATTCATTTTTGCCATCCTTAACTTTATACCGTCAAAGTCAACCCTGAAGTTAAACTTGTTTGTGTAAACTGTCGGATCCTTAGATAATAAAGACCCCATCATTGCCGCCTTAAACGGAAGACTTGAATCACAACTTACAACTCTCGGTATTAACTTACCAAGTGTCGCTTCTTCCAGGGAATACAACCCAAGTAAATGGAACCTAACATCGTCAAGATCGGTTAAGTTCTTAGCCAACATCCGCCTAAAAACTCCTGTCGTATCTTCCCATTGCTTATAAGGCAAACCAATCAAGTTGATCTTTTTCGGGTTTCCCCAATCTGCCATGAATATCATAAAACATTCAACCAGATCTCTAATAGTTTCTCCTTGCGGCACAAACATAAATTTAGGTTCATAACCTTTATCCCTATGTTTAATTAACTTAAGGAAATCCGCCGTAACCTTTAAAGTCCCTTCCATATCTTTCCATATGTCAGGAATTACAATTATCCTGGGCTTTAACTTATTAGCCAATAAGACATACTGATTAACATCCATAGAACGTCCAGTTTCAAAGGCACCATTATCCAGGATGATCTCTTTACCCTGTTCCCGCAACCTCTTATAAAACAAGAACGTCTTTCCAGTTAAATGCTGTGCCACAACTAAATGACACTGACTCTTCTCCACCAAATCTAAATGATTCAGTGGGCCAATTGTATAGTACTTCAAGCTAATACCTCCTTTATATTTACACTGTCTAATGGCCACCATTGAGAACTAGCCATGTTACCAGGAACCAATATCAGGTGAAGATTTACAAAACCCCCTTCCGTTATGCTAATAACTTTACCTTCAATGACTACATCTGACTTAAATGAACAGAGTACTCTCTTGCCAACCATCTCTTGTGTTACTTTCATTATTTATTCTCCTGTAATTCCTTAAATGCTTTAACCATCTCAACAACGTCCCCGGAAGCTAGTGCCTTTTCCCCTTGTTCTATATTCATTTGAATCATGGTTGAACCAAACGTCCCTTCAGGTATACCATCATACAACTCCTTCAGCTCTCGATTCCTATTTAGTTCAGCTACTAAACCTTCTTGTAAATTCATTTTGCGGGCCTCCTAAACTCATTCAATATGTCATTGATGCCAAACCATTCATAATCCCCAGTAACTTGTACCTTCCCATCAGCATCTCTGGTTACTTCCGCATTACTCACAGTTGCCACAGTAATAACTGCTCCCTCTAATCTTAAATTTCCTTTTGCCTTATTAACAGTGGCAGTAAAAGTAACAATCCCATCTTTATAATCCCTTGTGAACTCAATATTCTGAAATAAACTTCCAGGAAATGTCTTCACCCAATCAGGATGGTGTCCGGTCTCAGTTAACATCTTCTTCTTCTCATTTACATCATATTCATACTTCTCCTCCTTCTTATGATGAGTAGTATAGTAAGTCTCACATGCCAATCTCTTCAACAACAACGTTATATTATTCATACGGTTATTACGTTTGCTCCACTGCCACTGATCTTTAATTTGTGCTTGTGGATCAATCTTCAAGTCAAGGTACTTCATAGTAATTTCACACCACTTAAGTACCTTATCATATCCATCTAAATTCACTGCAAATAGGTTCATCTTCGCCTGATTCTCAACTAAATATTTAGTCACAGCTAAAACCTTATTATAACAGCCTATAAAATCAATGCTACCATCTATAGACAGAACTATCGGATCAACTATTATAATGTTCCTATGACTCTTATGAAACTTCGTTTTAAGTGGTCCGGCGCTCCCATCGGCATCATAATGTACTATCCTCATACCATCAGGAAACTTCAAGATGTGATCATTTCCATCTACATATTCACAAGATTTAAGTACATTATCACAAATGCTACCATCAGGCATAATTACCTTCTTATAATTATCCATTAAAGAACCGCTTTTTCCCGTGCCATCCCATCCTACAGCCGCCAAATTAATCGGACTATAAACTAACTGATTATCGGGATTTAACATTTCTTCAACATCTTCATTAGAGAACTGCTGTGGTTTAGACTTACATTCCGTCTCATCGGAGAACTTAATAACCTCCTTTTTATTTTTACCGTCTTCTGAGACTTCACCCCAACCAGTTTTCTCTTTCTTTACATCTACTACCATATATTCAACCTCCTATTACTTAATGGGACGGACAGGATTTGAACCTGTGACTCGCAACGCTTAACACGCAACTGATCTACCAAACTGATCTACCGGCCCTTTTGCTTATGACACAAAAAAAAAAAAGAGAGCCAACAATAGTCAACTCTCTTTAATGCTTTAGTCCACTTGTTCGGTTACAATGCCAGCAGGTACCTCATCTTCGGCAAACTTACATGCAGCCAAAGGATGAATCCCTGTAATGTTGGTATTATATTGTGTCCAAGACTTGCCTTCATCATCTTCCATATTCCTTGCAGAAGAGTTTCCGATGATTACAGCTCTTGATCCAGCTCCAAAGCCCAATCGCCCATCAGCGTTTAACAAGTGTTGCGGAACAAACCCATTGATATGATCAACGTCCTCTTGTAGAGTCGAATCCTTCAACTCGATCAACAAACTTCCATTATCATTCGGTGACTGCGAAATCCACGTTACATCTGCTAACGTTATCATGAGTCGCCTAACGTTGGTCTTGTTTTTCTCGTGCCACTGTACAAAATTCCCTAACGGTATAGCCATTGATTCAATCGCTTTAACTGGTGTTTCTTCTTCGTCCATTAGAAGTCCTTCCACACTCATTCCGTCTGGGAAATCCTTCGTTGTAAAGATCGTGTGTGCCGATGGATTCAGTGCTGTCACATTAGGGTTGTCCTGTTTCCGCGCCACATTAATACGCGTTGTACAAAACACTCCAACAGGAACATTCAACTTATGGAAGTTGTGACCAAGTGTCATGGTAAATAGGCCAAAATCCTTATCCCCTAGCTTCCGGTAGTATCCGAAAACATTTCGCAGGAACTGGACTTTCAGCGGTTGCCCAAAGTCCGGATTAGGTCTGTTTCCTAATGTCTCCCTTGTATCCAGTGGTACTCCGTCTGCATTTGTCAACCTGCCAGTTATCGCTTTGTCATGATCTGCTGCATAAACTTCTTCGGCTGTTCTCCTTATCTTCATGTTTATGTCGAAGTTGTCACTGCAACCCAAAACGACCATATCAACTGCGATCGCCGGACTGTTCAACTGTTTATTATATAGTTCCTTGATCACCATGAATGATTTCCGTGCTGCCACTTCTTCATCCATGCCTGCCGGTACTGTCTTAAGTTTCTTCTCGTACGCGGTCATTATAGTCTCTGGGTTAATGCCTAGTTTCTTTTCACAAGCTTCCATCAGTCCTTTCAGTTCTGTAATCACATCACTTGGTGTTCCAACATTGTTTAATTTTGCTTCAAAATCGTCGTCCATATATTTAACCTCCTTTCTTATATTTAGTATCTCCATTACTGGAAATGACCTTGACAATTATAAAATAAATATTATCATTGGGTTCAATTCCTAATTCATCCCTTTTTGACTTAGGGATAGTCATCTGACCATTCGGATGAGATTTCCCTTCACAAATTTCATCAACCATATTACCATGAACCATCTTTAAACTTATTTGTAAATGAATCGATTTTGTAATATATATACTTTCAGGATTGTTGTTAATTCCAATTAACAAATGTCACCAATATATATATATTTCTATTATTATATATGAAATATTATATCATTAGGTTGAAGGTAAATGTCAGTTGTTGCTATTTGTGGACCAGGAGGTTCTGGGAAAACTACTTGGATAAATCAGAAGTTTCCGGGTAAACGTGTTATTCATGCAGTACCATATACGAGGTGGTTGAGTCATGTACATACGCCTCTTGTTGAAATATTGATGGGAATTGAACGTACTATTCAAAGTTATAAGGTTAAGTTGCTTAGTGAAAGGGAAACCGTTATAATGGATCGGTGTTTCATCGATGCTGAAGTTTACGGTAAATATAGTCATTGTTATTGGTTAACGAGGTTGTTCAATAAGATAATATTCAAACCTAAAGTTATATACTTCTTGAACCCTAATGATGTGAAAGCTAAGAGGGAATTTGAACAGAAGGACTTTGAAAAGTTATCTGATGGTTATTGGATGGCGTTGGTTAGTAATGGATACAGATGGCACACAGTTTCAAGTTATAAGTTTGGTGAGGTGTTTAAATTTACGAAATACACAAGTCAAAGATAATGCCTGGATGGGAATTCCTCGTAGACAGTAGAGAAAAGAGACCGTTTAAGGATAGAGTTAAAGCCCACGGAATAACTTACCGTGAGACTGCGTTGGATGCTGACTTCGTATTGCGGCGGTTGAGGCCTGAGGTTAAAGATGAAGTAGGTTTCGAAAGGAAAGCAGTTGCAGATTTAGTTCAGAGTATTGGTCAGAAGTCCAAGAAAGGGTTTCATTATCAACCGAGGCTCTTTGAACAGGCACGCCGAATGAGTAAGTTATTCGATGTAAGAGTTTTGGTTATAAGTGGAGACTTAAATGCATATAAAACAAATTTGTATTTCAAGACTGGTCGTAGATTTCACGTTCATGAAAGTGTTATTTGGGGAAGCCTCTCATCAGTGTTTGTCCGATATGGCGTTAACGTTGTTTGGTTACCCGATGACGATGCCTTGATAGAATTTGTCTATAGGACTTGTGTTAAGGTGTCTGAAGGGAAGTTGGGATTATCTAAAGACCCTCCCAAATATATGAAGTATGATGCTAAACAGATGTTGGCAACTATTCCTGGGATAACACACAGGGTCGCCGGAGAAATGTTAAAGAAGTTTATTACGCTTAGAGGAGTGGCGACGGCAAGGGCAAAAGAGTTAGAAACTATTGATGGGATTGGACCTGTCACAGCTGATTCGATAAATAAGTTCTTCAGGAAGAAGTATTAAGGCACTCTTTCGCTCTGCGAGGTCTCCTCACCCCATAATTGATACCTTAGGTAAAAAAGAGAAGTGATTGACAATGGGACTACTTGACAATGTATTAAAATACTTTGACGACTGTTATATTGCATATTCGAGGAGATTTGTTCCTTACTTTGTTTACTCTTCATGTTGTCATATGTTTAACTTAGCTAATCAGTTTAGAGAGTTTCATTTCATTCAAGGGAAGTTGGCACAGGATCGACTCCATGTGTATATGATTGCGCCACCAGGGTACACCAAATCGATGTTATTGCAGCGCTTCGTTCAGGGACCAAATTCGGTGTTAGGATGTACGGGATCTCTTGGTGAAATATATCATGGTAATCAAGTGGGCAGTGTCAAATGTGGTTGGGAGGGATCGACTACTGAGGCTGGTTTCATCGGTTCATACAAAGCAGCCCAAGGTGGTGGTCATGAACAAGTTCTAGGAGCTGCCCATGAGCACAAGTATGGGGTTATGGGTATCGACGAATTCTCAGCCCTAAGTAACATGATGAAAATGGAACATTCAATGAATCTGGATAATGCGATGTTGTTAGCATTAGATAGTGGTTGGTGTATTAAGAGATTAGCCGCAGGGAAAATAGAGTACTTAACACAGCTGACTCTTATGACTGGTTGTTTTGTTCCAGAGACACCTGTTGTAATAAAACGTAATGAGTTGATCAATGTTATACCTATCTGTGATACCTTAGTTGGTGATAAGATATGGGATAATAGTGAATGGGTAAAGGTTGAACATGTTATCCCTCAACAGTTTAATGGTAATATTAAATATATTGGATCACGTACCAGTGTCTTTGCAAGTACACCACAACATATGATATTTGATGAACAAGGTAACGAACGAAGTGTTAAAGATATTAATGTTGACGATTATTTACAAGTTAGTCATCCTAAATTAGAAAGAAGTGTTGATTCGGAAGTTGGTACAGCTTTTGTTCAAGGTTTTTATTGTGCTGAAGGTTGGAGGCATCAAGACTGGAAAGGGAAACCGGGAAGAAGTTTTCATCTAACTAATACTAAGATAGAACACATAGAAAAAGTTATGTGTTACTATGGTGAAGAGAAGTTTTGTGATATACATTGGTATGATGGTACCAAATGTTACGATGTTGCAATTAAATCTGTGTACGCTGAAGACTTTCTATGTTGTCATTCTAGTAGTAATGTTAAGATTGTACCTGTGAGTATTTTAAATGGTAGTAAGAAGGTTCAAAATGCTTTTGTTAGAGGGTTTCTTTTAGGTGATGGTAATAACTTCTGGAGAAAAGGTAGTTTTGAACAAGCAACTAAAAGAGGCGCATTGACTACTGGCATTAGACTAATGCTTCCGTATTGGAAGAAATGTGGTTCAATACCTTCTATTAGTATAAATAAATACGGCACAAGAAGTATATGTACTGAAATGAGACCTGTTTATTACACAAAGAAACCTTATAATCAAGTTGTAAAGACTTTAAATAGGCCGTATAATGGGACAGTATATGATTTGAAGACAGCCTCAAGGAGATACTCAGTTGGTATTGGTAATTTAACAACAGTTCATAATTCACAACCTGGACGATTTAACTTAACCTCTGGACTAGGCCGTCGATTATTCTTCTTATACTTTATACCAACGGCAGAAGAAATGGATCTCATTAAAAGGTATATGAGGAAGGGGCGAAATAAGAGGCCCAACTATTCTAGGTTAAAGGATATCAGTAACGATATCAAGAAGATACAGGAAGACTTAATGAATATTAAAAAGGTTACCGTTAATAATAGTTTCTACAAGTTAATGGATAATTTGAGAGTTCCTCATATGGAAGAGATATTATATGAGAGAATGGCTATTGGTCATCAGTTAGCTTATTATAATGGAACAGATGCTATACTTGATGTAGATATGTGTGGAACACTGGAAGAAGATATAATAAGAGCGGTTGATTGGAGAACGGAAATAAAGAAAGGGGCTGAGACAAGTCAAGTGTTTCAGGTGTGTAAGGAATTAAATAATCATTGTATAAGTGAGGTTAAGGAAAGGTTAACCAACTTCGGGGTTGAATATCAAAAGTCACAGATATTAATTGAACAGTTGGTGCGGCAGGGACGAATCATTACACCAACGGTTAAAGCAAAGGGTGCTGGGAAAGCGGCACAGATAGTTATTGTTAAGTATTAGGGTTTTTGATTTTGTATTTCTTTGATGATCTCTTTCTGGTAAGGGAGTAATGTTTTATCAATCACCTCTTCTGAAAATGTTTCTACGTTCATTTCTTCCTTTTCATCTTCTACAAAACATTCACCCTCAGGAGTAATAACATTTTGAATGTGTTCTCCGCAGCAGGGACAATGTCTAATCATAATCTCTTTGTCACCATTTTTAATGTAGAAGGTATCGATCAATCCCTTCTCATCAATGTTTTCCAGTTTCTTTACAACAAACCCTTGTTCGATTAAAATCAATAACCCTTTACAAGGGTAAACTAACTTCAGCATATTTCATCCCTCCATACAAATCTTAAGGATATCATCTAATATTTCACTATCAGGTCGTGTGTCTTCACCATCGTTCCAATACTGCATTATCTTTCCTATTTTATGATATGCCTCTAATTGTTGTTCTGTCATTTCTTCACCTCCCTTTAACCCATGAAATCATTAACGAACATGATACAACAAAATATGTTGTCACAATAGAAGTTAACCTCACGTTTTCCCTCAGAAGTCTTTTTACCTGGAGACATATGACCAACATGTCTTAACGTCATTTGTTTCCCACAACCTTTACATTTAACCAAAACCCCTACTTGAAACATACCGCTTGATCTAAATCGTGAAGTATCGTAGAGGCGTTTCCGAAACCAAGTCCATTTAATCTTCGGGGCAAGTATCTCAATTATCTGTTTCAGTTGTTTCCTTCCAGACCAAGACATTAATTTTCGGGCTTTCTTATCAAATGACATTTCCACATACCCACCCTTTTTTGAATCTTCAAGGGCTTTCCCAACGACTTTGCCTTTAGACATAAGTATCATCACTTTATCATCCTTAAATCTACACTCATTCCACAAACAGGGCAATCCCAACAATTGTGTGCTGGGTTAAAGACCAACTGTTTATTACACTTCCGGCATGTTCCTTTAAACCTCATTTATATCACCTAACCTAATATATATGCTATCGTAGAACATATGATTGCCACACATATTATAATTGTTACGTCGTCCATAGTTATCACCATTCCATTGTCTTCTCTTTAATCCTTTGAAAAACTTCCTTTAACTTCTCTACAGCATCATCGTAATCTTGGTCTGGTCTTACGTCAACAACAAATGTAACTTCAGGAAATGATTCAAGTTGGAATTCATGTGAAAATGTCATAACAGGGAATACTCTTTCTGATTTCCAAATATGTAACTTTTGACTTTTCTCCAACAACTTCTCTGTTTGTATGTTGCTCTTTTGCACTCTTAAAAGTTCTTCCCTTATTTGTTTTGCACTATAACCTTCTTCACCTAATCTTATTGCAACTTGTACTAAATCGTTTGCAGCTTCAGCCTGACTAATAGGGGATTCTTCTGAAAGCTTCTTTGCCTTCTCCATCATATCATCAACTGGTAACTCATTAGCACATGTTTCACAAAACCAAAAAGCCCCATCTTTATTCATAGGACCTCCGCAATCAGGACAATACAATTCTTCCCCTGCAAGTATCTCTTTATACTTCATTTCCTCAACTGTGGGCTTCCCTGTTATGTCCCTTGATCCACCAACTACTTTAAACTTTCCTTTAACAGAAACATAAATCTTATTATTATCTATTAAAACCTTTATAACTTTATCTATGTCTTCCCACCTATGTTCAGGAATAAAGGAACGTACTTCTTCCAACTCAACTTCACCTTCTTCCTGAATGAGAACAAATATTCTCCGTTCAAGTAATTCCAATTCTAATATTGGTATTTCTATACGTGCATGAGGATCATCGACCGGTGATTTATTCAATGCCATAATTTTTCCAGCATTTGTTATATTCACTTCTTCAGCATTTTTAATCTCTTCAGCTAGCCCCTTTCCTATTTTCTCTTTTTCCTTATCGGTATATTCCTCTTGTTCATTATCTGGTTTTTTCTTCCATGACATTATTTATCCCTCCATCATTGTGTTCGCCCCAATCAATGAATGCACCACATTTAGGACAATAATGCATTCCTCTTTCAACAGGAGTATTACAACCATAACACTTTTCAGTATTGACTTCCATTTTATCACTATGCTCCCGACGGGATTCGAACCCATGTCTCCGGATATCTTTGTGGTCAACCTCTCACTTAGGTGTCAAGTACAAAACCTGAGAGTTACGGTGGATATATATGAAACCTTCGTACTTTTCTTACCGCCACTCGAAAGTCCGAAATGATTAACCTGACTACACTACGGGAGCTTACTTTTTAAACCCTGTTGGAAAATCAAACTCTTTCTTCGACGTTTGATATTCTTGAGAACAAGGATCACATACACCATCTGTATGCAATTTTCCTCCACATCTGAAACAATAAACCATATCTTTAGTAGTTTGCATTTTACAACCTCAAACTTTATGCGCCTGAAGGGATTCGAACCCCTGTCCTCAACTTGGAAGGCTGAGATGATAAACCAGACTACACTACAGACGCTTATGGGTCTAGTAGGATTTGAACCCACGACATCTGTTTTGGAGACAGACATGTTACCAGGCTATACCATAGACCCTGTAGAAGAGGAAACACAGGTATCCTCATCTTGAACATCTCACTTAGGAAAGAAATGGAGTGATTAAATGACAAAAACCGCCTAAGTGACTCCTGTGTTAGAAAACCAAGTTTCATATAACGATATTCATCCGCGGGAGACTATATAACGGGGTACCACATCAACACGGCTTGGGTAGTCACTACCAAAACCTTAGCCCACCTATATCGGTGACGCCGCTGATGATTCAAATCCGCTACACAGTCCCTATCCACTGATCGACTATATGGAAGGGTAATGGAAAAACATACAAAGAGAATAACCATATAGTCTTATGCGGGAATCCACATGATGTAAGACCCCTTGGTTGAACATACGCCTACATATCAAAAAGAAACATCACATAAACTCTATCCGCAAACAGGGAAAAGAGTTGAGGACCGGAGAACTAACCCCAATCCCCAACAGATCTTTAGAGGGCTTATTCCTCTACCTCTTCTTCCTCTTCCTCTACTTCGTCTTCATCATCATCTTCGGACTCGACTTCCTCGGGTTCTTCCTCTACTTCTTCTACTTCTTCTTTGGGGTCCTCAGGATCCTCTGGCTCATATTCAGAATCATCCTCAGATGTCTCGCTAGTCTCGCCAGCCTCACCTATCCAATGATAATGGGTATACCCATCACAGACGCGCTTCTCCAAAACTCCTGCCTGCCACATCTTGTTCATGGTGTTAGTCACTGTTGCTTTATTAAGCTCCAGTGAATCTGAAACCTCTTTGGGCTTCCATGCTTTGTTACTGTTCTCTTGTAAGAACTTTTCGATCTCGGGCTTAATCGTAGCCCCTCTTGGCTCACTTGAAGGTTCTGTACCTTCATTATATTCTCCTATAGGTATAGGTGTCATAACTTTTTTCCTCCTAAATACTTATACTCAGATAATTTACTTCTCAATTGTAAACCATCTTTTATCCTTAATAGTATTATATTTATATAAACCTTCGTGACGGTTGTCGTGCGGTAGTTAGGGTAAAGTGAATCAACCAAACATCGGGTTATCCGGGTCTATGTGTGTAGAAACTTCATCAGCCTCTTTTCCTTTCCCTTTCTTAACAGTGATGAACATTTCCTTCATATCTTTATTAACCTGTATCCATTTAACTACAACAAATTCCCTTTTCTGTAATTCCATAATACATAATTCAACATCTATTGCGAAGACATTTATCTCTCCAGCTATTTCTTTAATAGTAAATGCCCCCTCATGTTCCTTGAAAAACTCTATTACTTTGGCCAACAATTCATCTGTCTTGTCTGTCATGCTTATTCCTTCATTTTAACTATTGCAAATGTTACATTTCTACTCCCAACTTTAATAAGTTTTCTAACAACCAATCCCTTCTGGTCAAGTGAACGTAATGCCTGATTAATCGCCTGCCTTCTTACGTCGAACATGTTCTCTAGTTCAATACTACTAAAAGCCTTATCAGGATTAGTCTTCAGTACTAAATAAATATTATCTTGTATGTTCCTTCTCGACGGAATATCTCCCGCTTGGAATTTCTTTGCCATTATCGACATTTTCACCACCAATAACACTATAACTCCTAACAAATTGATGATAACCCATTGCATTCAATGCAAGGATTAAATCCCTATCCAATATTACTATTTTCTCTTTACCACGATGATGAGCATATTCCTCTGCTCTCTTTGTTAATTCAGCTAACATAACATCAACAAATCTCTTTGCCATCTTAACTACTTTCCAATTAAGCTTCATGTCTGTTTTCATATCCATAAAAACCCAAATGGTCTTCTCCTTAATAACATTATCAGCAGGCATTTAATCACCTCAACAATCATCTCATATTCTATTCGATAAATTCGGGTATTATCATTCCTTCAGGAAATCTTCTCTTAAACAATTTACAGTTGCCCCAAGTGCTCTCAGAAGACACCTTACACTTTCTCCTAGTCTTCTTCCCACAATCAGGACACACTTCTATTAAGTTAAGGAAATCCTTCCCACAATCGTAACAATATGCTCTATAGAATCTACATTCAGGACATTGTAATTTATCCTTCATACCAATAGGCAATAAAATCACTTCTATATTCTTACCCTTCTAATGTAAGGCATATTGATTTGTCCAATTAAACCAAGAATCGCTCCTTTAAGTTTTATGTTTAAGTCACCAGTGTCCTCAGGCAACTCCAACTTCTCGTTATTGAACGGGTGTGCTAACTTCACAAACTTCGTCTTTGGGTGCGCCACAAACGCAGTCGTATGATTTAACGCATCCGTTATGGCTATTCCTTTAACTACAATTCCATTCTCAGCATCATTGTAATCGATGCCCTGTATTTCGACCTGTACATAATATTCTTTTACCATACTTATCACCTAATTATATCCATTAAACTTCACTTGATATTCCGTTATCCTTCCAACATAACCCTCTTCAAATTCATCTTTGAACCTTTGACAATGAAAACAATAAGGTTTTTTAGTCCCATCCATACACTCCATCTCTTTCCATACATGATCACATTTCCACGATGAATGCTCTGGATGACTTGAGCATATTCTCATGTCTGTGATCCCTATCCAGAGTCCCATATTACAATATTTATCTCTACCATTGAAGAAGTTACAGTCTTCACATTTCATAATTCATCACTTCGTTTTTGACTAAAAGAAACCACCACAACCACTCCACTTACAATATTTTATTTTATCTGGTGAACATTGTGGTTTAGTCATTAAATCATAAAGAGTACATTCCTCACAATCCAAATATGGTTCTGGATTATATCTACATTTCTTACAAGCACTTGAATCATGTGTTATACCATATCTACATTTTTTACATTTCATCTAACTATACTTCCTCACAATAAATCGATCTGGTTCTTTTCCTCTAGAACCTTTCTTCCTTCTCTTCGGTTTTATGACCTGTAAGATTATCCTGTGCTCAACCGCCTTCTCTAACCAGAAGCCAGCAGTCCTCGTATCAACGTGACAAACCTGTGCAATCAGTCTCCTTAGATCAGTCCTAGTGATCATTGGAAAATCAATCACTAGCTTTTTTATATTGGCTACAGATCCTAAGAAAGTCTTCTTCACATTCACCATTTACTGACCTCCAATATTTTTTTCCTTTACAAACCTTACAATCAACAAATTCCTTCTTCAATAAGGACTTCAATGAAAGACTCACTGCAGCCTGGAACTTAATCCCTGTCTCTTTTTGAATTTCAGTTGTGTTGTAGGCCTGTGTATTGTTACTATAAAGCAAATTCATTATCTTGACTTCATTAACCCCCAGTCTCTGTATCTCCAAATTAACATCGTAATCTTCAAATTCTTTGCGTGTTATTGTCATAGTATCACCAAATAAATATGGCCGTCATTATATACAATATAGCCACATGTGTTACGCCTAACCAATATCCTTTACCCATGTCTGACATTAATATCACCAGTAACCTATAGAAGTTCTATTTTCCAATCTTTCATTCCCTTTCCGGAATACCAGTAGTCGTTTGGAACATCAGGATTTCTTCGCCTTAGTTTTATCTTCTTTTTGTTAGGACTGTATCCCACAATCTCATATTCTATTACGATACCGTTCTCATTTATTCTTAAGAACCTGTCACCTACTTTTGCCATTATAAACACCTCCTATACTGTAATTGGCGTCGACTCAGAGTTCCAAGTTATACACTTAATCGGTATAACCTTTATATCAGTCAAGGTCAAGAATTCTTTACACTGATCCTTTGAGACACATTCAACTATTCCATAGAGAATGGGTGCTGTACTCGTCCTCGGTATAAGTACCAATTCTTGATTGTCTGTCATATAACCGAGGTACTTCTTCTCTTTACCTAATTCTCTTAACCAACTTGCCATTTCTGTTGCGTTCCTAAATTCTAATCTAGGCATATTATTTCCTCCTTTCCAATAAGTAATACTCCAAACCATTCGTGAATATAACTACAAAGGCTTTGTATATTTTCCGTCGTGTCTGTTAAGATTGGCGTTCTCATTATCACTTCTGCCAAGTTATATTCCTCTGGCAGTTTACTAAAGTCAAATTCATAACAAATTATTTTATCCTTTGTTATTAACACCATATTATTAATATCATTCTCATCTGCTATAGCTAAGTCCACAAAACTTAAAACTTCCCCACCATGGTGCGTATGTACGATTGCCACATACTTCTTCTGTTCATCAAGTAATTCATTGATAGATACCGTTCCCAACTCTCCTTCAATATCCCTTGTCTTTTGCATTACCCCTTTATTGTCTATAAATAACAGGAATGCAATTTCTCTTTTGTCTTTTAGGTAAGGCCCAACGTCAAAACCTTTAAAGTAATTAATGATATCAGACATATCCTTTCCTCCTATTGAATATACGGTATACTATGATCCTTAACAATCTTATACACTTCACGGCTTTTCTTCTTCTCCTTCTTCTCATATCTAGTTAAAGAATCACTGTTCCTAATTTTCAACGCACCATTTCGGCCTGTGCCTAAGGTAAACAAGACAACGTAATCTTTCCTAAAGTGCTTATCCCTCAACTTCTTAGAATAAGTATGGTAGAACTTTCCATCGATTCTTCCAATATAGACTGTCACTATATCATCCCTTAAATTTATAAACACCTTTTTTAATTCTTGTAATTCTGCCTTCTCTGTTTAACCTAAACATTATACCTATCGCGGTATTATACTTAAGTCCTAGTTTTATTCTTACTTCTTCAACTGTTATATGTGCGTCTTTAAAACTCTCCATATAATCATAAACCCTTTCAGTAATAGTCTTATCTCGATATGGCATATTTTACCCTCCAAACTGACCCATACCTACATTCATTAACTTAATAGCCTCTTGATTCTGGGCCATGAACGATACCCCAATAGCAAAGCCCACTTGAAACTCAGTGAAACCTAAATCATCTTTTAATATTCTCGCAACCTCAGAATACTTCTTCTCACCACTTAATTTCTTATTCATCTTAACTTCAATGTCTTTACCGAAGACAGTCATTACATCCCATGCCTCATTATCACCTATACCATCTATAAACTTAATGAAATCTTTTATTGACCTAATACTTTTATTCTTCTTGACCATTATAAAACACCTCACTAATAAACAATTTACTTCGTAAATCGTTCAAAGTTTAAACCTCTCATCTTGACATTTTTGACACATACCGCTAACCCTATATTCATCGAAACTTGCTGCATCGGTAAAACTCTTCTCGTCAACAGGTTTATTACACGCGACACAAAGCTTATCAAGCACAGCCAAAGAGGGCTGACTAATAGACTTTGGTACTGGATCAGGGGCTTTCTTACCACCCAACTTATTCCTCTTATCAAAAGCAACCTCAGTTAATTCCATAGCGTAATTCCAAATCTCATATGCTATATCAGGGCTCTCTGTCCCCTTAATAGCCTTATTCAACACCTTCATAGCCTCGTTAATGTCCATGTTTACACCTTCTTATTATTAGTTATTATTATGATATTATTATTAGGAAGAACAATCATTTAGTGAGGCAGAACTCAATTCAATATCAAGCATAATACGTTACTACTTATTAAGTTATTTTCGAGTCGTCCTCATTAAATAAGATATTCCTATATCTCATCGCAGCCTGTACATTCCAATGTCTTTTCAAACCAATCGATAGATACTAACGAACCACATTTAACACAATGTAGGTTCACTTCATTCTCACGAACTACACAATTCTTTTCTATTGACATTATAAATGCACGTGGTAATTTCATACTCATTTAGTCACCACACCTGTACAATAACAAACATTAGTCTTATAACTTCCAAACATGGGATTGGCTTTACAATCAGGATAGTTCTTCCCACATCCCTGACACAGATGCCTATACTTCCCATACCGATACTTAATCATTATGATCTCTTGTGCGGTAAACAAAAGCCCCCGCTTATCTACCCAGGACTTCCATTTACCAGGATCCTTTGAAAGATCCATTACCAACTTGTTAAATTCCTTATCATGTGCACTAAAGAAGTTACTTCTTTCCGTTTTGGGCATTACTAATTCTTCATCATAATTCATTTAATCACCTTGTGAATCATCTATCGTTCCCAAATAAAAATTTCAAAATCAATATAATAATAACAAATCCAACTACAACACACACCACACCTGCAAATGCAAATAGGAAAAACCCAGGGATGAAGATAGCTCCTAATATAATGAATGCTATTAACCATCCAACATCCTCAGGTTTCATATTGCCTACTCCTCCGTGATAACTATATTCAAGTGTTCAGGAGCATTAGGCATCGCGGTCTTCCGTATGTAGAGATTTCCAATGACAGTCTTCTCATCTGTAATCTGTACCGGTTTGTCATTTTCATCTACTTCCAGGAACTTATGCGATCCCTTCGTGCTTTTTTCGAATTTCATTCTTGCTTCCAAATTATTCACCTCCTTTTAATCCATGTGATTCTTACCTTTCATATATTGTATATGATGAATGTTCCCTGGATAAAACTTCCTTACAGAAATCTTCTGAGGTAGACCTTCATCAGTTGCTTTATTTAATAAAACATTAACGAACATCAACTGTCCAGTATCCGCATGATATACTTCAGTAATCCTTCCAGTATGAGTTTCTCTATCTTTAGTTACAACAGTCCCTCTACCACAATCAGTCTTCTCAATCTTTATACTAACATATTGAACCACTTTTCTTCCTCCTTTTACCTTTATAATCATGCCTCTGAACGATAACATATTTATTCATATCAGGTCTCCCATTAACAGTCTTATATATCCACTTCTTCCCATCCCACTTACTAATTGAATACCAACCACACTTCTTACACTTCTCCTCGTGGATAGCTCCTATCGGTATTGGATTTGGAGTCCCATGTGGTGCTATGGTCGTCTTAACAGTTAACTTCGGCGTGTCCCGATACTTCATTTGTTGATCATCGGCTCCACACCATGGGCAACTCATTTCTTTCCCACCTCGAACTTTTTACATCCACCGCAATGAAATATACACCAATATATATCCATATATTTCCAACGAGTATCACACCAACATTTTCCTAATTTCAGAGATTTCAGTATTCTTTTAAACCGTTCGTTCTCCGCCTGTAAATTCTTTCCTACTACTATCTCTGATTTTAATTTGTTGTTCTGCATCTTAATTTCAGCCTCGAGTTCAGCTATTCTTTTATCTTTCTTAACATTCAATAATGCGGCTACTCTATCTCTGCTCATTTCTCCATCTCCTGTTCCCTTATGAAAGTAATCCTATCATCACATTCCTTACAACAGTTTCCTCTAGGGCTTTTTCCTTTGAACCAATGAAAGCAAACACTACATTGCCACATTGAACTAGATGTATTCAAATCAACTGACATATATCTTCGCTCCCGCAATGATAACAACAATCAATAAACTTATGACCAATAAGATGTCTTGGATTCTTAGGATCAGGAATCCATCTCTCATGATATACAGGATGATCAAACGTCTTCTTACATTTGTTACATTTCCACAAAACATCACCTAAATATAAGTTGCTTATTACTTATCCTTTCCTTAATGAAAAGTCTTATCCAATTCGGTGTCGCGCCTTCTCTTTTCATATTGTTAGCCGCTGACTTGGTATATCCATCATAAGCTTTAATTTCATCTTCAACAGTTTTAGGTTTTCCTTCGACCCTAATCTCCTCCGCCAAAGGTTCAAATAAAGCTACCATATCAACTAACAACTTTGTCTCTGTCCTGCCTTTCCAAATCAACGTAACCTTCTTTGTATAATCTTTACCCTCATCATCTACATCTCTCTCAGCCTCAAGGGACACATGTTCTTTATCATTCCCCCAAGCCATCTCTTGAAAACCAAGGAAAGTTATCCCTCCCCTAATCCCCTTGAAAGCCTTCTTATTATCATGATATACTTTACCATCGATCTCAAACGTGTAGATCATGCTTTAACCTGTAGTCATCAAATAGTTCCCTATTCTCATCATCCATTTGCTGTGTTAAAAACACAACATTATTAGTACTCATACATAGGTCAAACTTTTCTTTAACATACTTAGGGTCTTTTCCTATTATGCCCTTACCATGTTGCATCATTACGGCGAATGCAACCATCTGTTCAGTTGTTTTATCATTATTCATATTATCACATCTGAGGGTGTTAAGGCCGGGGTAATTAAATGTCAAATAGAATAATTTCAGGAGCTAACCGACCTTAACGTGCTCCCAATAACGGGAGGAGGATTCGAACCTACCGATCTCCTGGTACCTCAAACATAATTAGGAAAGTGGGGACGAATCCTAACTATGAGGTAACAATACCATACATACGCCTTTATTGAAAAGTCATATTGTTTATGAGCCAGGTGGGATAACCAAGCTACCCTATCCCGTTTTCATTTATCAATCCTGATATCAATCATTTGTATTGTCTGATTAACATTTACCTTCTTCTTTACTGCAACGATGTCTAAGCCTTGAATTCTTAGTCTACATACACCGGTCTTATCATTAAACCAGATTTTACCATCGTCACCAATAGTTAACACACCTTCAATATCTTTTGACACTATTTAACCTCCTTTGATGTACTCCATAATTATAATTCAAAAAGATTACTCTGCATTTACAAGACTTTGTCCCATCTGGTTCTACATGAACATTACTCTTACACACCTTACATTTAGTTGGATAATTATACAATGGATGTATCTCATAGTACTTCTCACATTCCTCTTTCGAATGGTAAATGATTGTACCTAACTTCACAATCGCTACGTCTACACACTCAACATCTTCAATAGGATTACCTATCTCAGGATTCCCTACAGCACTGCCAGTGTATGTGTTCACCCACTTACATCCACACTTAGGACAGTTGAATTCTGCACCTGAACCAGTATAGTAATAAACCCCTTCAACACAATTCCCTGAGTAATCCCAATCAGTAACTTCGTCATCACCTAATGGGACCTCTTCTCCACAACAAGGACAGTTTTGCATCTCTTCTTCCATAGCTAATGCCTCCGAATTTCCCTCTTCCTATTGTTATTAATTTTGGCCCTATTCTTCCTATCATTATAATCGTTCTTCTTCTTCCCCTTATCTTTTAGGTTTTTAACCTTCCCACAACCACACATACGTTCACCATTAAATGTTTCAAAAAAGTGTTTATGTCCCCCACCCTTGCTCTTACTCTTCACTTTTCTCACTTGACTTCGTCGTTCGTATCTCATCATATCACCTATAAACTTTACCTAACATCTCAGTATCTAAAAACCTTAATAAACTATTACTATGTGCAAGCACTTTCCGTATTACCCAAGTGTTACAAGATTCACACTCACAACATTCATGTATATCACTGGAATACTTATCACATAACCAACAATGTAACTTATTAGAAATGTCATCAGGTAATAAATCATCACGACCAATCAGTTTATATAGTTCCTTCATCTTTACATGTTTAGTCAAATATATACCCACATTCCTTTGCATATAAGTATATCGGATCAGTCCTCTCCGGTGGAAATAGTCTACACGCTTTGGGCCTTGTGTCATATATCCTACATACCTTCGTTTCTATACTTAAGAACTTGCAAGGACTAAGTAATACCAAAAAC
>Ga0114923_10000895_pt1 | contig 21335 bp, 19 predicted proteins | sample SumtaG_FD_89578 | JGI IMG/M metagenome (GOLD analysis project Ga0114923, IMG submission 89578) | Deep subsurface microbial communities from Indian Ocean to uncover new lineages of life (NeLLi) - Sumatra_00157 metaG | ecosystem: Environmental > Aquatic > Marine > Oceanic > Sediment | place: near...
CCATTCTTATCTACGGGACGCAGCGTGATTTCATAACCGTTTTTGCCTAGAAAGTCACAGGCTTTTAGGATGGCAGGATGTTCGATAGCGGAGGTAATAATATGGTTACCTTTTTGTTTTAGTTTTGAAGCTGCACCCAGGAGGGCAAGGTTGTCCGATTCCGTCCCGCCGGAGGTGAAGAAAATTTCCCGGGTATCGGCATTAATTAATTTTGCCGCTTTTTCCCTGGCAGCCTCGATGGCTGCATTGGCCTCACCGGCTCCCCGGTAGAAGGACGAGGGATTATGAAAATTTCCAAAGAAAAAAGGCTGCATTTCTTCAACGACCCTGGGGTCTGTCGGCGTCGTAGCATTATAATCAAAATAATATTTTATTTTCATTTTTCCTCCAGGAAGCGCTACAAGTATAACTTGTTGGGTTATGTTTGTCAAGTGGGATATAATTTTTTTTATAACTTTTTATATAATTATACTATATTTTGGGTTTACTGCAAGGTGCCCGGGAAATTTTTTTTATTTTTTTGCCCCCACCCCTTTCTATTGCAAATATTTGTTAAACCAGGCGATCTGTTTGAGCACCACTTGTTTAAAGGCCTCTCCCTCGTACACTTCGTAGTGGGTGGCCCCTTTTATTATCAGCAATTCTTTCGGTTCGTTTGCCTTTTCATAGAGGATTTCAGACTCCTCTTTGGGATTTACTTTATCCTTTTCCGCCCCGACAATTAATATAGGGATTTTGATGGAAGGCAGATATTTTTCCGGTTTATGCTCGATGGTTTCCTTTAACGTCAGGAAAGGGATTTTAATGTTCAACCCGGGGAATTGCTCCACGGTTTTCTCATAAAATTCAAGGGATTGCTCATCGTTCAGGATTTTGTGAATGGGGAGCCGCATGATTTTATTTTGGGTAACCGCTTTGGTCCATACTTTCATGAGGGTTGCGCAGAGTTTTTCTTTTTCCTCTTTTGTTAAATTCCCGGTGATCACCCGTTCCCCGTCGCCAAAGGTCAATTGTACGGCCAGGCATTTGACCCGGTTATCCAGACCTGCCGCGGCAATGGCATTTGCGCCCCCAAATGACGTGCCCCAGACTCCTATTTTACCGGGATCGATTCCAGGCAGGCTTTGCAGGAAAGTAATGGCATTCCTAATATCGATGATTTGGATTTGGGGTGATAATTTTCCCGGTTCCCCTTCGCTTTCTCCAAACCCCCTGTAATCAAAAGTCAGGGCGATAAACCCGTTTTTACTAAATTCTTCCGCGTAATTGGGCAGGAGAATTTCTTTAAACCCGGCAAACCCGTGACACAGGACAATTGCCGGTATTTTTTCTTCTTTTTCATATTTATCCGGCAGGTATAGTATCCCTTTTACCCGGCTTCCTTCCGAATAAAACTCTATATCTCTTTTCATTATTTTTCCTCCTTTTTTTAGCCACAGACTTTCACAGACTGGACACAGACGATAAATGCAACCCACTTTTGTCAGTGTTTGTCTTGTGTAAGTCTGTGGCAACTTTCATTTTTTAAGCGTTTATTCCGCCATAAGCTGGATAAGATTGGTGTCATGAAATTCCGGGTTGGCGTACCCGGGCAGATCATTTCTCAGACAATCAGTCAACGGCAGTGTGCCGTTTGAGCTCAATACACGCTTTAAATAATAGACCCGGTCGTCGATATTTTCCTTTATTTTTTCTTTGTCGTTTAAAATATGTCCATGGGGAACCACCATGCTGTTATAATCCATGCGTTTAAGACACTCCAGGCTGTCGATGTGTTCTTTAAAACTTCCCCCGGTGCTGACATAGGGAAGGGTGGGTTTGTCCTCCGCGTCAAACATCAATAAATCTCCCGCGTGGAGGACATCATCATTAATAAGGGTCATCAGCATACATTTGCTGTGGCCGGGGGCATAAATGAATTTTAAATGAAAGGAGCCGAAGGTCAACGAATCACCGTCTTTAATAAAATGTGTCGGCCGGACAAATGTCAAATCCGGGCGCCATACTTTACAGTTTTCGTAATTATTTTCATAATAGGGGCCGGCATAAATGGGACATCCTGAGAAAACCGTGCAGCCCGCGGTATGGTCCGGGTGATAATGGGAAAGGATAAGGATCTCCGGTTCAATGTCATTTTCTGCCAGGTCTTTTTTAACCTTTTGGGAAAATTCCGCGTAAGCCGTATCGATCAGCAGTGCTTTTTTATTTTCTTCATTAATGCAGACAAATATGCTGTTTGGCGACTCGCCGTCTTCTTCTATAAAAAAGTATTGATAAAGGTTGTCCCTGATCTTTATTTTTTTCATTTCATTTACCGTCATTATTCATTTACCTCTTTATTTAAAATTGTGGTTTATTTGGATTGTTTATTTTATCAAAATATTTCTCTCTCGTCTATGTTCAAATTCATTAAAAAGGGGTCAGGCGAATGTCTTTTTACCTACCTCGCCGATTGTCTTCCCGGGTTTTACACCGATAACATTCATTACCCTCTGGGGTAACTGCCACAACCAGCGGTCGCGGTCCTGTTTTTTTTGTTGTGCTTCGCTGTGTTCATGCTGTTGATGCTTTTGGTGCTGATGCCCGGTTTGCTGGTATAGAAGAGAAGCAGCGGGACCGGTTATTGTCCATAAAACCACTAATAACCAGGTAATGATTTTTCGCTTGGCCCTATTTCCATAATTTTCCTTTATTACATTATTACCTTTCATTGGACACCTTCTCTATCAAGCTCTTCCCATTGGGCTAATATTTCTCTGACTTTTATTTCAACGTCATCGCGAGCATCCCATCTATCGTAACCTCTGGCCAGGAGCTCGTCGTACCGGGTTTCTGTATGACGGATATGAGCAATCACCGCCATTCTTACGGCGCTTTCCTCGAAACTTTTGGCTGCTGCTGAGCGGCCAACTCGACCGCTGTATTTCAAACAAGCATGTTCGGCAATGATTTTCTCCCTTCCCTTCGGGCATCGAGGAAAGAGTTCACGCACACCTTTGGCAAATTTTTCTACGTATTGTTGATCCAATTCCCCTCGCCGTACGGCAGCGCGTTCTCTTCGCCGCGCTCTTATTTCGCTGTCTGCCAAACTTTCCAGTTCTGCTTTGTCCAATGCCTCGCTTTCCACCAGCAGTCCCTGTCTTTCATAGCGTTTGCGGGCTTTACTCCATTTTAAAACAACCGCTGCCAGGGTTGAATATTTACGGGTGCGCCGGGTAAGGGCTGCATCGCCGGAAGGGAGAAAGATAAGGTGGTCCAGGTCGGCGCATGAAAGGCACAGGCCGCCTTTTTCCCGGTTTAAAAAAATCCAGGCTTTTCTGCCCAGGTATTCATTGCATTCATCGCAAGTGGAATTCCTTGAAGAAATGAATACTTTTAATTCTGATGCCTGCTTCATTTTTTACTACTCTATCCATTGTACTTTAATAGGATATATCTGTCAATTTTAAAAAGTGTCTGAACCGCTGAGGAACGCTGATGATTGTGATGGACTATGATAAAATAAGGTGTCCTTCGGACTTTATTAAAAAACGCCTTCGGCGTTGTTATCATCCGCGCGAAGCGCTCCTTTTTATCAGCGTCATCCTTTCATCACGCCTATCAGCGGTTCAGACACCAAAATTTCCACCTGGTCCCTTTTTATCCCCTTCTTATCTTCTGATCTCCTTTCCTCCTTCGTGCCCTTCGTGTCCTTCGTGGTATAAAAACCCTTGACATATCAAGGATTTTAGGGTATTTTAAAGGACTGGAGAAAACGATGAACGAATATACAGGACAATTAATCGCCAGGGGCTTTAAATTTGCCCTTGTGGTTTCCCGGTTTAACGATTTCATAACGGGACGATTACTGGAAGGCGCAGTAGACGCCATTGTTCGCAGTGACGGCAAAAAAGAAGATATAGACGTGATCCGCGTGCCAGGGGCTTTCGAGATTCCCCTGGTGGCCAAACGTGCGGCCCTGTCAAAAAAATACGATGCCGTCATCTGCCTGGGTGCCGTGATCAGGGGCGAAACCCCGCATTTCGACTATATAGCCAGCGAAGTCACCAAAGGCATCGCCCTCTTAAACCTTGAATTGAGTATCCCCATCGCTTATGGGGTGATTACCGCCGATAACACGGAACAAGCTATTGAACGGGCCGGTAACAAAATGGGCAATAAAGGCTTCGAAGCGGCCCGGTCTGCCATCGAACTGCTGAATCTCTTTAAAGAGACGAAAATTTAATGTTTCGCATTAAATACAGCAGGGAGGCAGTATTAAAAATTTTATACCAGTTCGATGTGTTAGGCCTGGAAAAGATGACAGCAACTGAACTTCTTCAAAATAATATTATTTTCTTTAAAGGACTTAACAAAAGAGAAAAAGAATTTATTCTAGAGATTGCAGGAAAAGTGATCGAAGAAAAAGAAAAAATCGATACGTTGATATCCCAAAACCTGATCGGCTGGAAACTGGGACGATTGATGCCGGTTGACCGCTGTTTGCTGCGCATGGGGATCAGCGAATCCCATTTTAACGATCACAAAGCAATCATTATCGATGATATTGTCCGCATTGCCAAAAAATACGGCAGCGAAGACTCCTATAAAATTATAAATGCTATCTTAGATAAGGTTATCCAATGAAAAGTATCATTTTAATCTGTTTATTGTTTTTTATTTCCCCTGTACGTGAAGTGGAAAATGTAAAGTTTTCCTTCCCCTCCCAACAGCACGATATCTTTCTAAATTATTCCAATGATAATTTTTCGCAAAAACTGGTTTATGATAATAAGATAATCACGGCTGAAATAAAAAGTTCCAATTTTTTCCAATTGAATCTCGATTTCAGAGTTCTTCCCCAGGAAAAATATATGGAAACCCTGGACCGGGAAGTGAAAGAGGTTGTCTTAGACTTATTTAACAGCGATCATTCGCTTAAAACGTACCTGACCAATATTTCACATTTCCTGGAAGGAAATATCCGGTATTCTGAAAAAAAATTACCCCAGGATGCCACATCGGTGATTTTCAATAAAAAGGCCTATTGTACCGGATTTTCCAATGTAGTAAAGGTTTTCCTGGATTCAGCCGGGATCGAGAATAAATTTGTAAAGGGTTTTTATTTGAAAAAAGGAGATAATAACACCTTGATCCCGGTTCCACACCGGTGGGTGGAGCTCCTCCTGGCCAATGGTGTCAAATTCTTTTACGATCCGCAGTACCAAAAATTTTCCGCCAATTATATCACCACAAGGAATGATGTTGATTTTAAACAGGTGAAAAGGTTCAAAGTTTATGTGATTAAAAAATCAAAAAAAATTATGAATTAAAATATAGAGGTCAATGATGGAAGAACAATTCAACGTCAGGATGGAGAAGCTAAAGAAACTTGAAGAGCTGGGAGTGGAGATTTATCCCTATGAATTTGATAAGTCTGATGATTTCAGGGATATTATAGAAACATATAAAGAGAGCAGCAACGAAGACCTGGAAGCGGCCGGCAAGGTGGTGAAGATCGCCGGCCGGGTGACTGCCATTAGAAAAATGGGCAAAAGCGGGTTCCTGCACCTTTTTGACGGCGAAGCAAAACTCCAGGTTTACGTGCGCAAGGACATGGTGCCGGAAACCGATTTCCAGGTCTATAAATTACTGGATATCGGCGATATTATCGGGGTTGAAGGCAAGCTTTTCCGTACCCACAGCAATGAATTGACGGTGCTGGTTTCCCAATTGACGTTTTTAACCAAATCCTTCCATCCCCTGCCTGAAAAATGGCATGGGCTCCAGGATAAGGAACTGCGATACCGGCAGCGCTATTTAGACCTGGTGGTCAATGAGAACACGCGAAAAATTTTTAATTTGCGTTCCCGGATCATTCAAGAGATACGGATGTTTTTTTACCGGCGGGGGTACCTGGAAGTGGAAACGCCCATGATGCACTCCATTCCCGGGGGTGCCTCGGCAAAACCCTTTATCACCCGCCACAAAGCCCTGGGCATGGACCTCTACCTGAGAATCGCCCCGGAATTGTACCTAAAACGACTGCTAATCGGGGGAATGGAGAAGGTGTTTGAGGTGAACCGCAATTTCAGGAACGAAGGGATTTCCCATAAGCACAATCCTGAATTTACCATGCTGGAGTTTTATGAGCTGTATAAAGATTTTAACTATTATATGAAATTGACGGAAGATTTGATTGCAGTCCTGAATAAAAATTTGCTGGAAGATGATTTTGTCGAATATGAAGGAAAAAGAATTCCCATGAAACCTCCCTTTAAACGGGTGAAATTCATGGATATTATTTGCGAAAAATCAGGCATTCCCCTGGATGACCTATGGGACGAAGCAAAACTGAAAGCCTTTATCCGGGAAAATATTCCCGTGGAAGAGATGCCGCCTACTTACGGGAAGATGTTGGAGTTGATATTTGATCATTATGTGCAAAATTCACTGCAAGAGCCGGTTTTTGTAACTTATTACCCCAAAGCCATCTCGCCGTTGTCCAAACGTTCGCGATTGGATGAACGGGAAACCGAACGGTTTGAGCTGTTTATCGCCGGCATGGAAATTGCCAACGGCTTTTCCGAATTAAACGATCCCATCGACCAGAGGAAGCGGTTCGAGGCCCAGGTGAAGGACCGGGAAAAAGGCGATGAAGAGGCCCAGGCGATAGACAATGATTTCTTAACGGCCCTGGAGCATGGAATGGCGCCGGCTGCCGGCGAAGGGATCGGCATCGACCGGTTGATCATGCTCTATTCCGGCACCAATTCCATTAAAGAGGTTATTTTGTTTCCCCTGTTAAGACCGAAAGGCAGCCAGGAAGTCCCCGCCGCCAAGGGAGCGGCGCACCCGCCCTATAAAGACGAAAAAGAACGCGAAGAAGATAACCGATGAAATTTGAATTTTTTATTGCCAGGAGATACCTGGTAAAAGGCCGAAAGAGTTCGTTTATTTCCATTATTTCCCTGGTTTCTATTATCGGGATTGCTATAGGAGTGGCAGCGTTGATCATTGCCCTTGCTTTGATCAATGGGTTCCAAGGCGATATAAGGGATAAAATCCTGAGTTCTACCGCCCACATTATGGTGCATAATGTTATCGGTGACGGTCTCGAGGGATACGAACCGATAATCACCGAAATCCAAAAAGAGTTTGATGAAATTACTTCTGCCAGCCCGGTGGTGATTGGGACGGTTTTGATAAAGGGCAATGCCAGGATGTCTGTCGGTGCGATGCTGCGGGGTGTAGACCTCGAGTCTGCCGGCAATGAGGTATGGGCGAAAAGAATTGAAAGTGGTTCTATGCCGGTGAAAAAAAATCGTTTGCTGATGGGTTATGATATGTCTGCGCGGCTGGGTATGATTCCCCATGACCCTTGCAGGGTTATCACTCCGCAGCCGGTCTTATCTCCTTCCGGCATTCTTCCTAAGATAAAAAAAATGGTGGTTTCCGGTATTTTTAAAACCGGTTTGTATGATTTTGATAACGGTACGGTTATTACGAGCCTGGAGACCGCCCAGAAATTGCTCAATTTAAAGAACAAAATCAGTTATATCCAGGTTTATTTGGATGATTTGTTTGCCGCGGAAGAGGTAGCGGCAAAGTTGCGGGAAATGCTGCCGATGGGTTTGTCTGTAATCACCTGGAAAGACTTGAATGCTTCGCTTTATTCGGCTTTAAAGCTGGAAAAAACCGTCCTGTTTTTTACCCTTACCTTAATCATCATTGTCGCCTCCTTGAATATCATTGCCGGGTTGATTTTGTTGGTGATCCAGAAGATAAAAGATATCGGCATCTTGCTTTCTTACGGCGCCACCCCCGGGATCATTAAGCGGATTTTTTTCATCCAGGGCAGTGTGATCGGAATTATCGGAACGGCTGCCGGGGTGGTCCTGGGACTGGGTTTTTGTTTTTTGGGCAATAAATTTGAATTTATAAAAGTCCCTTCCGACATTTACCATATGAGTCATGTGCCCTTTCATATTAATTTGTTTGATTTTTTTGCAGTAGTAGCGATCACATTACTGATAAGCTTTACCGCGACGCTGATTCCGTCGCGAAAAGCCGCTTCCGTCAATGTTGTGGACGCTATAAAAAATGAGTAAGCAGTGGGCAGTGGGTCAGTGGGTCAGTAAAGGATAAGAAGCAATAAGGAATTAATGGGAACAATTGATTTAGACAAAATAATACTGATCTGCCGTGCAAGTTAAAAGTTTTGCGGGGGTCCAGGGGGCGGTTTTACAAAAGAGCCCCCTGGCCGCCGGAGGTAGAATGCAAACGGGAATTGATGTTTTTAAAGAAAACAGTGAAACGATATTAAAGAAACGCAATATTGTTTTAGTTACCGGCAGCTCGAATGTGGATGCTTCGGGTATTCCTGTATACCAAACCGTTAAAAATTGTGCCGGGAAGCGATTAAAAGCCATATGGTCTCTTCAGCATGGATTTTTTGTAGACAAACAGGACAACATGGTCTATTCCGATTCTTTTTTTTGGGAAGCATTTGACATAGAAATCAAAAGCTTGTATGGGGAGAAGTTGTTGCCTGGGCCGGATTGGTTAAAAGGCATCGATGCGCTGCTGATCGATGTGTTTGATGTGGGCACGCGGGTATATACCTTTGTCAATCATGTTCTTATGATCATGAAGGCGCTTTCGGGGAAGGACATTGACATCATTGTGTTGGACAGGCCCAACCCGTTAAATGGGATGGATTGTGAAGGCAATGTAATGGAGGCGGATTATTTCAGTATTGTGGGTCAGGTTCCTGTTCCCATGAGGCATTCGTTGACTGTGGGGGAGTTTCTCAGTTTTGGTTTAAATTATTACAACCTGGACCTTCAACTAGAAGTGATCATGGTTAAAAACTGGAAGAGGGAAAGGTTGTTTAAAGGCATTTGGACGTATCCCTCGCCCAACATCCCATCTTTTAATACGGCGTTGGTTTATCCCGGCGCTGTTTTGTTGGAGGGGACCAATATTTCGGAAGGCCGGGGTACGACTCGTCCCTTTGAAATGGTAGGGGCGCCGTTTATCGACAACTTTAAACTGGTAAATGAGTTAAAGCAACTGGATTTAAAAGGGGTTACCTTTATTCCTGTTTTTTTCAAACCGGAGTTTTCAAAATTTGCCGGTGAAATTTGTAAAGGCGTGCTGGTTCACCCGGAAGACCTTCGTCACTTTAGAAGTTTTCAGACCTATTATGAAATTATTTGCCTTATTGCGCATCATTATCCTGGAAAATTTGTCTGGAAGCAGCCCCCTTATGAATTTGAGTATAAGCGGCTTCCTATAGATATGATCTGTGGTTCGGATTTTATCAGGGAGTCTATTGAAAACAACCGTGTGTTTGCAGAGATCAAACCGCGGATTGATTTGGAGATTGGGAAGTACAAAGAAACGGTGGCTGATTATTTGTTGTATTAAAAAAAGAAGTCCACAGATTGCACGGATTACACTGATTACATTAATTCTTTTATCAAAAAAAGTGTCAGGCTAAAAATCCAATTTCCCTGTTTTTTTCAATTTCAAGTTGATTTTTTGCAGGTTTCATTGTAGTATATTAAATATAGGAGAATAAAATGTCTGTTGCAGCACAATTAAATATCAGTAATATAAAATATGTTACCGACACGGCAGGAAAACGAAAAGAGGTCATTGTACCCTATCAGACCTGGACAAGTATAACCGGGGAGTTGGAAGCTTTAAGAGAAAAGCAGGAGATATTATTGGGACTTCAACAAGCATGCAGGGAAATCTCTTGGAAAGAAAATATATAAAATTCGATTAAAAAGCTCCGATATCGCAAAAGGTAAAAGAGGTGGATACCGGGTTTTAACTTATGTTATTGATGAGCTTAAAAAGATAAGGCTCTTAACAATATATGCAAAACCTCGAAAAGCCAATATTAGCGATAAGGAAATAATAGCCATATTACAAAAGGAAGACATTATTTGACATTAGGGCTGAGAAATATCCAATGTGGAGACGCGAACCCGTAACGTTATTTTATAATCTGTGTCAATCAGTGTAATCTGTGGACTTTGTTTCTTCGTGTAATTCGTGGGCTATTTTTCTGGCTGCTGATGGAAAAGCAGTTTGATTCCACGGCGATCATTCATTTTTTGTAGAAAGGCATCTTTATACATTTCCAGGGAATCCTTTACAATTAAAACCATTACCCCCAGCAAATTCTCATTTAACGAAAATTCCAGGACAATTGCCTCAGCCATTTTATTGCGGAATTCTTCGTCTTGGATTTCATTAAAAAATTCACTGAAATGTTTGGTGTTGGCATTAAAGAGTTCAAATAGTTTTTCTTTATCTTTTTTTACGATGTGTTTAAGACCTCTCAGGAACAGCCTCAACTCTTTATCCTGTTTTTTCAGGACGTTTAAAAAGGTTTCGAGGAACAATTTTTCCAGGGATGCGAGGTTCAAGCGGTTCATTAAGGACTGGGCTGCTTCAGGTGCGAAATTGGTTGCCACACTTAACGGGAATCCCAACCATAGATGTTGTGTCACCGGCTTCATCGGCATCTGCCTCCATTGCAATTTACAATTTATAATTCAAAACGGAATAACCTCAAACCTGTTTGTATTTATACCATATTTCCATTAAAATAATCATGTTTATCACAATTATTCCCCCTCTGTATCTTCATCTTCTGGAATCACTTCCTCACCTCCACAAGAAGATGAACCTGATCCAATATCGGAATCTATTACGTTTAATTTTCTAAAAATAAATTCCTTAACTTTTCGTGCTATTTCCAAACATTCCCTGGCTTCTTCTACTGTCGGTATATAAAAATCATCCGGGTATCTTACATCTACTGCATAGAATGATAAATTCCCTACATCAATTTGTGAAAAGTCATTATCCTCTTCAATGCAAATCTCCAATAAATATTCCAGCTTATGGGACTTATCAAAATCTATTTCTTTAAAAATCAAGTAGGCTTTTATATATTTTTCAACTGCTTGCTGGGAATGAAAACAGATGGCATCTGTTACCATTTCTTCTGGCGAAAGTTTTATTTCATTTTCCGCCACTTTAAGATCACTTTTTGCTTTTATAAGCCACTTTCCCAGGTATTCATCAATCATAATAGAATGCCTTCGTTTAATGCACTTCGGACGATATGTCCAATCTTATTTTTGTAATAATTCACCTCATCCGTGGATTTGATAACGATATCAACATTATATCTTTTCTTTGCCAGCACTTTTCTCAATTTGGTAAAAAGTTTAATTTTTTCTTTTATACCCAGTTTCTTTCTTAAGGTAATCAAAATGTCATAATCGCTGTTTGAGGAAAAATCACCCCTTGCCCTGGAACCGAATAGATAGATTTCAAAAGCATCAATGGCCTCATTTTTTAGGATAGAAGATATTGTCTCTTTTATTTTTTCTATGTCTTCTTGATTTTTCATCCTCTCATTTTACATAATTATGGTATTTTTGTAAATGTTTTTTCGGTTTTTTACTCTCCTGCTGGGAAAGCATTTTCTTTTATGTTCTCTCTTGATTTTTGAGCCTTATGCGCAAAAAATAATCTGTAATACGCAAAAGTTGGAACTTTTGCGTATTATGATGCGGGATAAAAAGAAAAATAAGGCTTATTCCTTTATGGAAATGGCTGCTTTTGTCGGAAAGGTCAAAGATATTGGAACCTCAATTATAAGCCCTGGGGCTTATAATTGGGGTTTATAAGTTCCTGAACTTATGATATAATAGAAGGGAAGGAAAAAAGGGTCTGGCCAGTAGTCCGTTTGACCGGACGGGCATGAAGCCTCTTCGTCCGGTCAATCCCCAAAAGAACACCTGCAGGATGGGCTGATGGGCAACTAAACGAACCGCCAGATTTTGCGCCCATCCTGCCAAAGCACCTGCCTTCGGCGACCAAAAACCTTTTTGTAAAAAGGTTTCTGGACTTCCAAAAACTTTTGCTTAAGGCCCTTTGGGCCTGCTGTCTTTTAATTTTTTTTGCTTCTTCACGGCTAAAGTTAGAATTGCTATACAGAAAGTCAAAGATATTGAAATCCTGTACATTTTAAGTTATACTATTGCGGCGGTTATTGCCTTTATTATAGCGGTATTGACGGTTTAAACCAATGATCGCAGGTTATATAAGAAAATAAAAAATGAAAAAAGTAATTATCATAGGTGCCGGACACGCCGGGATTGAAGCAGCGTACGCGATTGCTAAAATGGGCTGCGAAGCTGTACTGGTGACGATCCACCTGGAATCCATTGCCCAGATGTCCTGCAATCCGTCTGTAGGCGGGATCGCTAAAGGCCACCTGGTGAAAGAGATCGACGCCATGGGCGGTATCATGCCGCGGGCCGCGGATACCACCGGCATCCATTTTAAAATATTAAACCGAAGCAAAGGCCCGGCAGTTCGCGCCACCCGCACCCAGAACGACAAAATCGCCTACCGTAACGTTATGAAAACATTCCTGGAACAAACCGAAAACCTGGAAGTCTACCACTCCATGGTTTCGGAAATTATCATAAAAAACGGTCAAGCCGTGGGCGTCCGGCTACTGGAAGGCAACAGGATTGACGCAGATGCTGTGATCATCACAGCCGGGACCTTGTTAAACGGGAAAATATATATCGGCAGCACCATCTATGAAGCTGGTCGCTCCAACGAACCCCCTTCCACTCACCTGGCCGAACATATCAAAACACTGGGCTTTGAAACCCTCCGCTTAAAAACCGGTACCCCGATGCGGCTTCACCATGATTCCATCGATTGGAGCCGTTTTGAACCCCAACCCGGTGATGAACCGCCAACCCCTTTTTCAATGTTTACACGAACAAAGGTGAAAAATCAAATCGTCTGTCACCTGGGGTATACCACCCCCGGTGTAAAAAAAGTTATTAACGATAACATCGATCAATCACCCCTTTTTTCCGGTGTTATCGAAGGCATCGGCCCCCGTTATTGCCCGTCTATCGAGGATAAAATCGTCAAATTTCCCCATAGGGATACCCACCATTTTTACCTGGAACCCGAAGGCATCGATAACAAAGAGGTATATGTTAACGGTCTTTCCTCAAGTTTGCCGGTGGAGGTGCAGGAACAGGTGCTAAAAGCAATTCCCGGTCTGGACCGTTCCGTGATGATGCGTCCGGCTTATGCCATTGAATACGATGCCATCAAAGCCACTCAGCTCAATCATACCCTGGAAAGTAAAAGCATAAAAAATCTTTACTTTGCCGGGCAGGTCAACGGTACCTCCGGCTATGAAGAAGCCGCGGCCCAGGGCATGATGGCCGGGATCAATGCCGCGTTAAAATTAAAGGAAAAAGAACCCTTTATCCTGGGCAGGGATGAGGGGTATACCGGTGTACTCATCGATGATATCGTCACCAAAGGTGTGGATGAACCCTACCGGCTGTTTACTTCGCGGGCCGAATACCGGCTGCAGTTAAGGGAAGACAATGCTTTTGAACGATTATCCCATTATGCGTTGAAATTCGGTCTCCTGGATGAAAAACTGTTTTTAACGGAAGATCGAAAATTAAAGAAACGCAAAAATACCATAAAAAAACTGGACACTCTCAAAGCTAAGTACAAAGGTAAAGGGCTTACCTTGCGCCATCTACTGAAAATGCCGGAGATCAACTTTGAAAAGCTTGAAGAACTCAACGGTGGTCCTATCTTGAAGAATAAAACCTTGACGGATATTTCTTATATTGAAGCCACTGTTAAGTATGAAGGATATATCAGGATTCAACGGCAAAGCATTGAGCGGTTTAAGAAGCTGGCGAAAATCAAATTGCCGGAAGATTTTAATTACGATGATATAGAGGGGCTTTCCCATGAAGTGCGACAGAAGCTGATAAAGAATCGCCCGGCTAATCTTGCCGAGGCACTAAAGATTCCCGGGGTCACCCCGGCGGCCATCAACACGATTTCTATTTATTTGACCATAACCAGGAAAAGGAAGAGAACCACTCAGGACGCCATTCGGGGTTGACAATTATTCCGTATTATGTTAAAAGATAATCAATTAGTTTTAGATTTTTATCCAAGAGATAAAGAAGATTTTATCTTTTTCAACGTTGTTTAAATAAAAACGATATGATATAGACTTTCGGAATAAAAATGAACGTAACGAATGATGCAGCCGGGGATAAGCCAAGAGAAAAAAGAGAGAATCCGTATAAAGGGTTGCATTCGTACGAAGAAACCGATAAAAATGTATTTTACGGCCGGGATGAAGAAACCGAGACCTTGTCCGGACTGGTAAGATTCAATTTTATCTCTGTGGTGTTTGGGAAAGCGGGAATCGGGAAAACATCCCTATTAAAAGCAGGAGTATTTCCCTTGCTCAGGGAGGAGGGATTCCTGCCGATTCCACTGCGCCTGAACTATTCGCAGGATGCCCCACCATTACTGGAACAAATACACCGGACATTCCTGTCAGAGTTAAATAGGCACGGTGTAGAAGTAAAACCCCAAAGAAAAAATGGAACAGCCAATCCCCTTACCCCGGGGGAAACATTATGGGAATATTTCCACCGGGTCATTCATTTCGACCCATCCAAGAAAAAAATGGTATCCCCCCTCCTGGTGCTGGACCAATTCGAGGAATTTTTTACCGTTGGGAAAAGGTATAACGAGCAGCATAAAGAAGCAGTGACCGATGAACTCTCCTGGTTAATTGAAGACCAGTGCCCCCCTCTTCTTGAAGGGCGGGTTTCTTCATTTTCCTCTTCACGGCCGGATGTTCGGGTGATTATTAGTTTAAGAGAAGATTACCTGCCGCATCTTACCGAGTTAAAGGCGCGAATGGCTTCCATTGACCGGAACATGCTGCGGGTGACTCATCTAAATGGAAGACAAGCAAGAGAAATTATCCGTAAACCCGGCAGGATAGAAGATGAAAAGGTGATCAACGATATATTACACCTGTTTTACCCGGACGATGTAGAAGAAGATAGAGAAATTCCCTTTGAAAAATTGGAAGTAGAACCATCGCTCTTGAGTCTTATTTGCTTCCAGATCGTCGAGGAAAGAAAAGTTAAATCCTTTACCAAAAAATACCGGGACAGGATTCTGACCCGGTTTTATAATTCGATGACAAAGGGATTCCCGGCAGAAGTAGAAGAATTCATCGAAGATAAATTATTAAACGAAGGAGGATTCCGGACACTTTTCCGCCTGGTGCGCGATCATCCGTTAAAAGAGTACATTTTTCAATTGACGGATCAACGGATTCTCAGGAAAGTCCATCTGGGAGAAAAGGAGTACATCGAAATCATTCATGATGTCTTAGCTCCCATCATCAAAGAGAAACGGGATAAACGTCTCGATAAAATAAGAAGACAAAAAATTCAAACCAAAGTCGTCAGGGGCTTAGCTCTCAGGGTTATTTCCATTGTGGCAATTATACTGGCTCTAATTACCGGTTATGCGTTATACCAGAAAAACAGGGCCGATAAACAGTACATTAATGCGCAAATCAACCGGCTGACCGCCGAAGCTATACTGGAATTTCCCCAGGACATTACCTGTGCTGTCCGCATAGCAGAGGCAGCTTTTGAAATGGGACTGCCCACCCCCCCGGCACGTACCTATCAAGCCCTCAGTGATATCGGTTACTCCTCATTTGAAACGCCTTTTTATATCGGTGCCCTGCACCACAGCGAATCGATTTATACCGCAGTATTTTCACCGGACGGCCGCCGCATCCTCACGGCTTGCGAAGATGGGACCGCCAGGATATGGAACCGGGAAGGCAAGGTCCTGGTAAAGCTAAGCCATAATGCCCGGGTATTTTCCGCTGTGTTTTCACCGGATGGCAAACAAATACTCACTGCTTCCTGGGATAAATGGGCAAAACTATGGACGTTGGAAGGCAAATTACTGACTGACTTAAAACATAATGGCGTGGTTTCTTCCGCCGTGTTTTCACCGGATGGCAAACAAATCCTTACCGCTTCCTGGGATAAACAGGCGAGAGTATGGAATCGCCAGGGTAACCTGTTGGTAAAATTACAACATAATGACCCCATAGCTTCCGCCGTGTTTTCACCGGACGGTAAACAAATCCTTACCGCTTCCTGGGACAAGCGTGCGATCCTGTGGGACCTGGAAGGAAAACTGCTTAAAGAATTAAAACATAAGAAAGCCTTATTTTCTGCGGGGTTCTCACCGGACGGCAAACAAATGATTACCGTTTGCGAAGATGGTACTGTGAAGGTGTGGGACCGTGAAGGCAGGTCCTTGAAAGAATTAAAGCACAAAGAGGCTGTGTCCTCTGCGGTGTTTTCACCCGGTGGCCGCCGGATTCTCACCGCTTCCGCGGATAAAACGGCTAAAGTATGGGACCTGGAGGGCAATCTGCTGCTAACCCTGCCGCATGATGGAACGGTGCGCGGCGCGGTTTTTTCCCCGGACGGACGCCGGGTTGTCACCGCTTGCCAGGACGGCATCGCTAAAATATGGCAACTGGAAAACCCTATCCTGGAAAACGTAACGATCGAAACGGCAGATGTGAACCGGGCCGTATTTTCCCCGGACGGCAGCAAAATACTTACCGCTTCACAGGACCATGCCGCCAGGTTATGGGACCTGGAAGGGAACCTGTTGGTAGAGTTCAAAAGACATAAAGACGCAGTCACCTCTGCCGTATTTTCTGCAGATGGCAATAAAATACTCACCGCCGGCGAAGATAGTGCAACAATCGTATGGAACCTTGAAGGTAAAATCGTTACCGGTTTCAAAAAACATCTGGAAACAGTACTTTCAGCCGTGTTTTCCCCAAACGGTCGCCTGGTACTGACCGCCTCTGTAGACGGCACCGCAAAGGTATGTGACCTTAAGGGCAATATCCTGGCTGAATTGGATAAGCATGCGGACGTGGTAAACTCTGCCGTATTTTCCCCGGATGGGCGACTCATACTTACAGCCTCACGGGATAAAACCGCCAAAATGTGGAACCTGGAAGGACAGGAACTGGTTGATTTCAGCAAACATGAAGGAGCAGTATTTACCGCTGTTTTTTCCCCCGACGGTAAAAAAATTCTAACCGCTTCCGAGGACCATACAATAAAATTATGGAGCCTGGAAGGTGAGTTATTGGTTGATCTGGATAAATTCGGCAGCCCGGTATATTCGGCTGTCTTTTCCCCCGACGGCAGCCGGATTCTCACCGTCTCCGAAAGGGAGGCGGTTAAGTTGTGGGACCTGGAGGGGAATTTACTGGCAAACCTGGATAAACACAAAGAAATCGTATCCCACGCAGTATTTTCCCCGGATAGTCGTAAAATGCTTACTGTTTCGCGGGATGGAACCGCGAAATTATGGTACACCCCTGGAGCTATTTATGAATGGTTAAAAACATCAAAACTTCCGAAATTGTCCGCGGAAGACAAAGAAAAACTGGGAATCCGTTAAATGTTATTTTTTTTTATTTTTTTCTTGACAATCGACTTTTTTTTGTATATAGTGTTATCTTCGTTTAATTTTTTAGACTTTTGCCCAAAAAGTGAAGAGGAATTAATTAAAGGTACAAGATTAACAAGTGCAGGTACGGGAAAAAGTGCCGGTTGCAACAATTAAAAATACTCTGCTAGAAGGAGGAAATATGATGAGTATTGAAGGTAATAGGCACGCCTGCCAAAAATGGGGTATTTTACTCCTGGCAACTTTATTTATTTTTGTAACTGCAAATACGTTATCCGGGGGCAGTATCAAATTCATAAAAAAATTGGAATTCTCCCCACAGGTGCAGTCCCCTGAATCGCCCGGGAAACCGGAATTACCCCTTAATCCCTGGTCTTTTTGCGTAACGGACGATGAGCTTTTTATGATCCCCGATTACCCGGCCGGGAATGTAAAAATCTATGAAGTAAATGGGGAATACCTGGAATTGATTAAAACCATCGGACGAAAAGGATATTTTGGGCCCAAAGCACTGGCAAAACCGGCATATTGTTTTTACAGCAACGATGAATATAAATTCGGGGTAGTGGACCTGGGGATAAGAAAAATTTTTATCTACGACCGAATCGGGAGAACCCAGTTTAAGCGTGTTCAAGAAGTCTTTTGTCCACACGGTGCGACAGATCTCCAACTAATAAATAATAAATTATTTATTTCAGGATATACAACTTCCCCCGATGGAGGAGACTACGATTTTTATTATGTTGATTTAGCAGATGAGCAGCCAACTGTTTTACTGCCCTCCTACCATAAGTTCGGATTTAAATCCTTTGATGATCATAAAAAGAAGTATTCCAAAAATCATATCCCCGCTATCGGGATTTTTGGTTGGGCTGATATCTCTAACGACAATGCGTATTTTGTCTGGGAAGGCAATTTAAAAATCATTAAATTAAATGTCGTAACCGGCGAGGTAGCCCCCAAAACCTTTGGTTACCAGCCGCCGGATTATATTAAACCATATGCTTCAAAGGCTTTGGTTAAAGGGTTACACACACAGGATAAATATATCGTCGAGAGTGAAAGAGCCCGAATGAGCTATGTGGTAAAAATCTTCGCCACCGCAGCGCACCTTTTGGTTATCTATAAAGGACCGGTAAACCAGTTCAACCAATCAAATTACCGGCTGCAATTTTATACATTTGACGGAGATTTTATAGAAGAAGCAGCTATCCCGGGTCAACCGGGGCATAGGATGTGGTTCGATAAAGATAAAAAAATCCTATATTCGCTTTCAAATGAGCCGAACGAATCAAGCAGCGGAATAACTCATTTCATTTTAGAATATGAAATCCAGGAATAAAGGGGGCACTCACGATGAAAAACAATATAATAAAGATGATTCTAATTTTAATTATGCTGCTGGGCATTGCGTTTTCTATTTCAAATTTCCTTTCGGTTGCGCTCAATGCCAGTCCAAAAAAAGCCACATGGGTTTATGCCAATGGTGTATTTGAGTGCATGGGGCAAGGAGACGAGTGCGATCCCTTTGCTTTTTTGGGTGGTTAGAATAGAAAGTCTTACTGCCTAATATCGGTTTTTGACGCATCCCCGGGTATTAATCCAAATTCACCGCTTCTCAAATTTTCTGATGGTGGATTTGCTAATCAAAAGTGATTGACACCCCGGCAAAATGTGGTATATTATCAAAAGAAGAAATTAAGGAAAAGGAGATATTATTCAAGATGAAAAACTACATAATCGGAACATTGGCGGTAATTATCCTGGTCTTAACCAGCGTCATCTATAAATACGAAACGTCACCCCGCCAGCGATTCCCTGTTTTGGAAGAGCACAAAAAAAGCGACGTTGAAGTGCCCCTTTTGTTGTATTTATTCTTCTCAAAAAGGAACTGTGCCGACTGTTTTGAGTTTATCCAGGTTCTAAATCAATTGCCACCCCAGTTTAAGGTTTTCGGCATAGTACCTGAAGATGAGTTAAAAGAGGAGCAGGAATTGAGATACCTCACCGGCGCGGCATTTCCATTGATGGGTCCCGCAAAATATAAAAAACATATTCCCTGGTATACCCCGACAATCGTCGGTGTTTCCCCTTACGGTGATATCATTTTTGTTTTACCCGGGGTCCCGGGAGAAAAAGAATACCTTAAAAAATTCTTGGATTCTATGTATAGTAGACTATATCGTATTTTTTTAAAGGGAACGCTGGCAAAATAAATACTGCGCCTTCCGCATGGCGGTTGATCCCTTTCACCGTCTCACCTTCCGTCTGTACTGGGACGGCGTCATCCGGGTATATTTTTTAAATACATTATTAAAGGCAGTCTTGGTATTAAACCCCACATCAAATGCAATAGAGAGGATTTTCTGGTTTGTCCGTTTGGGGTCTCTTAAGAAGTTCTTCACCTCTTCGATCCGATAGGTATTGATGAAATCCGGGAAATTTTTATTCAAATTTTCGTTGAGTATCCGGGAAAGGTGGTGAAGAGGAATAGATAATTTTTCCGATAATGACTGTAAAGAAATATTCTCATCGCGATAGACTTTTTCAATTTCCATTATATAATCCAGTTTTTTTATACACTCCTTCACATACAAAGGATGCAGGTGTGAATGGTTGTATTTTAGTTTTCCATTTCTTGTTAGTAGACGTTTTTTATATAAGAAAACCGTGGCTGATGCCAGGGTTAAGCAGCTCAGTAAGACCAACAGCTTAAAAGAGGTGCTGTTTTGGAAGCGAGGTTTTAAAGCAAAGGCCATGGAAGCCCCGGTAGTGTTCCATATGCCATCACTGTTGCAGGAGGTTACCCTAAACGTATAAGCCCCGGGCGACAGACCTTCATAACAGGCCATCCGTTTTTCCCCAGGTGGAAGAAATCTCCAATCCTTATCATAACCCTCCAGCTTGTATTTAAACGTTATTTTTCCCGGTGATAAAAAAGAGGGCGCCGTAAAATGAAAACCAATGTCTTTTCGTCCTTTAAAAACGTTCTCCTGCTGGTGCAGAGGGAGCCGAATAGACCGATTTGGGCCATTATAAAATGCATTTTCAATAATTACCGGCGGCGGGGTGCGGTTGATTTTAACTTTTCCCGGGTGAACCATGGTCAGGCCTTTTTTAGTTACAAACCATAACTCCCCTGCCCGGGTCTTAATGGCAGAGTTCCTGGAAAATATATTATAAAATTGAATGCTTATCATCCCGTCAGGTACCCCGAAGGTGGTGCAGTGTACCTTATCGATCTGCCCTTGTGCAACCCGGTTCAGTTGGTCTTTGCTTACCCGAAGAGCCCCGGTTCCACTGCTCATCCATAGGTTTTCCCATTCATCTTCAAATATTTGGAAGATATAATTGGAGCTCAACCCCTTGGCTTCGGTATAGGAGACAAACTCGCCATTTTTGAATCGTTTTACCCCTGCCCCATATGTTCCGATCCAGGACACACTCTCACCGTTGTTGTTATGTGGAGACGCGGCTTCCTCATAGATACAGTTAACGGGAATGCCCTGCAAATATCCAATTATATTATTGGCGGTAAATTTGCCATTCCCATCGTTTAACACATTTAGTCCTTTCCTGGTGGCAATCCAGATGCGATGTTTTTGGTCTTCATAGGTATTCGCAACAATCTTCCCCAACAAGCCGTCGTTGGTTTTAAGGGATGCAAATACCCCGTTCCGATACCGACTTACCCCGTCCTCGGTACTGAACCAGAGATTATGCTTACTGTCTCGAAATATTGAATTGACACAGTTATCCGCCAGACCATCCCGGGTAGTTAAATTTAAAAAGACATTTGTTTGGCCTTTTCTTTGAAACGTCCCGTTATGGCAGGTACCCAGCCATAAATTACCTTTGCCGTCTTCCTCTATGGCAACGATGTTAATGTTTGATTTACCCGGTACTTTAAGGGATTCGATAAG
>Ga0114923_10000896_pt1 | contig 21321 bp, 15 predicted proteins | sample SumtaG_FD_89578 | JGI IMG/M metagenome (GOLD analysis project Ga0114923, IMG submission 89578) | Deep subsurface microbial communities from Indian Ocean to uncover new lineages of life (NeLLi) - Sumatra_00157 metaG | ecosystem: Environmental > Aquatic > Marine > Oceanic > Sediment | place: near...
GGTCCCGACGCTACAGCAGATCAGCTTGCGAGGTGTTCTTACGTTTACCGTGGAGATGGATGTAGCGTCGTACCTTGCGTGCGACGTTCCTTCCAGGTCACGGTCCGTGGATTCTTCCCTGCGAACGAAGTAAGGTCATGCGGGCTGGGGGAAGTCCAATGTGGAAAACGTTTGCCAGCTTGTTCATTGCTGTCGCCGTGGCCATGCTCGGGATCGGGATTATCTCTCCCATACTTCCGCTCTATGTCGAAACATTCTCTGCCAGTGGGCTGGCTATCGGCATCATCATGGGTGCGTTTTCGCTGTCTCGAGGGCTGCTGGGGCCGTTCGTCGGGCGATTGTCCGACCGAATTGGTCGAAAGCGTTTTCTCCTGGCGGGATTGGGAATCTTCGCATTGGTCTCGCTCTGCTATTCCCTAGCAGGCAATGTTTGGCAGCTGATTCTTGTGCGCATCATCCAAGGCGCGGCCTCGGTCATGGTGACTCCGATTGCCCAAGGCTACGTTGGCGACATCACCCCGGTGGGCAAAGAGGGGCGGATGATGAACCTGTTCTATTCCTCGATGTTCATCGGTGTAGGGCTTGGTCCGTTGCTGGGCGGCGTACTCACAGACATATGGTCGTATCACGCCGCGTTTGCCGGGATGGGAATCCTGAGTGCCCTCTCGCTTCTGTTGGTGGCGATGACCTTGCCGGTCGATCATGTTCAGGTCAAGAGAACGCAAGCCAAACGACAGCGATCGATCATTCCGCTACGGCAGATCGCCAAGCACGATGCGGTCAAGGCCATCTTGACCTACGTGGCCACCCGTGGTTTCTGGAGACAGGGTTTCAATACATTTTATCCGCTCTTCGCCGTCAATGTTAGGCTGGTCGGCCTCGCAAGTAGGCTACATCATGTCGGCCTATTTCATTGCCGGAGGCCTGTTCCAGATTCCGTTCGGATTCCTGGCCGACCGCTGGCCGCGCTACCCGCAGATCATCTTGGGAAGCTTTGCGGCGCCACTGCTACTTCTGCTCATTCCGTTCGTCCGTTCCTTCACCGGAGTGATGGCCGTCGTCTTCTCCATCGGCATGCTTTCCGCCTTCTCGCGCGCTTCGATCCTTGCCATACGAACGGAGCTTGGAAGATCGCATGGTATGGCCACTCTGGCTGGATTGCATGGTTCAGCGTTTGCATCAGGGCAGATGATTGGACCAGTTGTTTGCGGCGCCGTGGTTGATTCGCTGGGACTGAGCGCAGTCTTCCCGTTTGGAAGCCTGATCGGCGTGCTTGGCTCTGTGGGCGTGATCCTGTGGCTCAAGCGGGCTGCCAAGGCTGAACCGACTCTTGCCCCTTATTGACAGGCGGTTGCACACACCTGTTCCCCTTACGCGTCAGACTCTCTAGCGAAATTACAGAAGGAATTCGAGCATTGCTCCAGTCAAGCTGAGGGGATGCCCTACCCATCGAATGACGCCTTGCCGGTCCACAATGAAGGTCCTCGGATAGATGGTGACGTTGTACAGCAAGTCGATAGGATTGCCGTTCTTCCCACCCGGCTCCCACACGCTGATGAACTGCGTGAAGCCTCTGCTGGCAAGGAAATCAATGGCGTCTTGCTCGTCGATATCGGTGGAGACGATGATAGCGACCAGACCTTGATCCGAATACACAGTGACCAGATCGTCAAGATGTGGCATGCTGTCTTGACAAGCACGACACCAGGCTCCCCAGAACTCGAGCAACACGACTTGTCCGCGGTAGTCCGACAAGTTGATTTCTCCGCCATCGGTAGTGTGTCCGGTGAAATCGGGAGCCGTATTTCCGATTTTGATGCCGACTTCAGGGCCCTGTTCGTCCACGGTGATGGTAAGTGAGTCGGTGTCCGATATGCCGTCTTCATCGACAACGAGAAGGGTAGCAACGTAGATTCCACCCGTTTCGTACGTATGATGCAAGATGATGCCGAATTCGGTCCCGCTGATCGGATCGGAGCCGTCTCCGAAGTCCAGTTCGAAGGTCATCGCCTGGCCCTTGGAATGGGTGGAGAACGACAGGTTGAAACCGACATCTAATAGTGCAGAGCCGGTGACCACGGCGCTCGACAACACAGCTACCGGGCCTCCGGAAGGCTCGAGGCATCCGGGAAGAACCAAGGCAAGGCAGGCGAGCAAGACGAACCAGCAAAGCAGCTTGGGAAACCGTCTCTTCATCATGAGTCGATTGTAAACCTATTGGCAGCGCCAATCTTGGTCGAACTGGATGGGAAGAATGAACCTTGGTCCGACGGATGCGAAGGACAGGTGTCATGTCTCATCGACGATTGGCGAGGAGCAAGAAATCCGGTTCCGCTCTTGACTTCCCATTTTCTTGTAGCTATGATGGCTCCTGATTCATGATGAACGCAAAAAAAGCGTTGTATAAGCCACTTCTCATCTATATTGCTGAGCCCCGCTAAGGGGCAAACCTGTCTTCCGTACTTCCCATGGTTTGATGTTGCTTTGAAACGTAGTGCTGTGTTTGATGCAAGGAGATTGCGATGAAACGGTATGACAAACTCGTCCGAAACCCGGCTGAGCGCGAGGACGCGATCCTCTCGTTCTGGGAAGGGCACGACACCTTTGCCAAGACGCTGGAAGCGACCAAGGACGGCCCTCGATATGTCTTCTTCGAAGGCCCTCCGACGGCCAATGGCAAACCCCACTTAGGCCATCTCATGCCGCGAGTTTACAAGGATCTGTTTCCTCGGTTCCGAACGATGCGTGGTGATTACGTTCTGCGAAAGGCGGGTTGGGACACGCACGGGCTCCCCGTCGAGCTGGAAGTGGAGAAAGAAATCGGCGTCAATAGCAAGCCTGAGATCGTGTCGTTCGGCGTCGAGAAGTTCGTCGAGAAATGCAAAGAGTCGGTCTGGCGCTACAAGTCGGATTGGGAGCGCATAATGAAACGCATGGGCTTCTGGATCGATTTTGAGAATGCCTATGTGACCTACACGGACGAGTACATCGAGACGGTGTGGTGGGAACTCAAGCAGATGTTCGATCGCGGTCTGCTCTATCAAGGGCATAAGACGTTGCCCTATTGCCCGCGCTGTGGGACCGGGTTGTCATCGCATGAGGTGGCTCAGGGCTACAAGACGGTCGAGGATCCGACGGTCACGATACGTCTACCAGTGGTGAGTGATGAGGGTTCCATCTTTAAGGCGTCCAAGGACGTTCGCACATCCATGTTGACCTGGACGACGACGCCATGGACGTTGCCTGCCAACGTGGCGGCCGCCGTTGCCGTGGACGCGATGTATGTTGAGGTTCAGCAAGGCGATGAACGACTGATACTGGTCAAGCCGCTGGTGGAAAAGACGCTGCAAGGAGACTTTGAGATCCTGCGGGAGTTCCCTGGTTCGGAGTTGGTGGGACTCAAGTACGAGCCTCCGTACGCGCTCACAACCGAACCGGCCGCGCATCTTGTCTATGCCGCCGATTTCGTCAATCTGGAGGACGGAACCGGCATCGTTCACATCGCCTCGGCATTCGGCGAGGATGACTACCAATTGGGACAAGAAGTGGGGCTTCCGTTCGTTCAGCCGGTCGATCTGGCTGGGAAATTCACGAGCGAGTTCCCGATGGGAGCCGGTCGATTCGTCAAGGATGTCGATCCGCAAATCACCGAGGATTTGAAGGTCCGAGAACTGCTCTATCGAACCGTCCTCTATGAGCACGACTATCCGTTCTGCTGGCGCTGTGATACGCCGCTGTTATATTACGCGTGCGACTCCTGGTACATCCGTACCACTGCAGTAAAGGATGAGATGATCGCCAACAATGCGTCGATCCACTGGCATCCGGCGCATGTCGGCGAAGGACGCTTGGCCGGGTTCCTCGCCAACTTGAAGGACTGGGCCCTATCCCGAGATCGCTTCTGGGGAACGCCGCTCAATCTGTGGGTCTGCCCGGATTGCGAAGAAGTCACCAGCGTAGGCAGCCGTGCCGAATTGGTGGAACGAGCCGTTGACCCGGAACTTGCCGGCGCGGTCGAACTACATCGTCCGTACGTAGATCGGGTCAGCTTGAAATGCGCCGGTTGCGGAGGCCGTGCCGAGCGCGTTCCCTATGTCATCGATGCATGGTTCGATTCGGGCAGTATGCACTCTGCTCAGTGGCATTATCCGTTCGAGAACGAGGATCTATTCAAGGAGAACTTCCCCGCCGATTTCATCTGTGAGGCGATGGAGCAGACCCGAGGCTGGTTCTATACGTTACTCGCCACCGGCACCATCATCCACGGCCGGGCCCCGTTCAAGAACTGCGTTGGGACCGGTTTAGGGCTGGACGAAAACGGACTCAAGATGAGTAAGAGCAAGGGCAACGTGATGGATCCGTGGGGTACCATCGAATCGTACGGAGCCGACTGCTTGCGATGGTATTTGTACTCCTCCAGTGCCCCGTGGAAATCTAAACGCCTGGGGGAAGCCGACATCAAAGAGCCGCTGTATCGGTTCCTGGACACGATTCGTAACACGTACGATTTCTTTGCGCTCTATGCGTCGATCGATGGATTCGATCCTGAGATCCATCAGGCAGAAGTGTCGTCGAGTTCGATCCTGGATCGATGGATTCTGTCGCGACTGGCGACGACGGTGCAGGCAGTGAATGCCTCTTTGGAATCCTATGACGTTATCACTGCCACCGCTGCCCTCGACACGTTGGTCACGGACCTGTCGAACTGGTACGTACGGCTGTCACGCCGACGGTTCTGGCGCGGCGGCATGGGACCCGACAAGATCGCAGCCTATGCGACCTTGCGTGAAGTGTTGATCGAGCTGGCCAAGCTGCTGGCCCCGTTCATCCCGTTCTTGTCCGAGGCGGTATACCGGTCGTTGCGAACGTCCGATGCCGAGGAATCAGTCCACCTTTGTTCTTATCCGGTGGCGAACGGCGGGCGAGTCGACGCGCAATTGGAAAGGGAAATGGCTTCGGTTCGACAAACGGTCGCGTTGGGTCACCAAGCCCGCAATCAAGCCCAGATCAGAGTGCGGCAGCCATTGGTACGCGTCATCATCGAGGGCAAGAAGGATGTGGAGTTGTCGAACGAGCTGCTTCAGCTGATCCGAACCGAATTGAACGTTGAGGCCGTCGAATCGTTGGCTACGCTTGATAAGCTATTTGAGGAGACCCCGACGCCCAATTTTCGAACGCTGGGACCGCGGTTGGGTCCCTTGGGCCCCAAAGCTGCGGAATGGATTCGTCAGCAGAAAGCGCTCGACCTTCGCGAGCGATCCGCTACCGGCGCGTTCACCATCGAATTGGATGGGCAATCGGTCGAGTTGATGCCGGACGACATCGATTTCGAAAAGACGATGCCCGAGCATCTGGTGCTGTCGGAAGAGGGTGGCTTCCGCGTTCTGCTTGACACCACCATGGACGAGCGACTGCGAATGAAAGGACTGGTTCGCGAGCTTACTCATCGCATCCAGCTGGCGCGAAAGAATGCCGGGTTCGAAGTCACCGATCGCATTGCCATGACGTATCAGGCGGACGAGGTGCTGGGGCTGTTGATCGAAGAGAATCGCGACGAGATTGCCGAGGAGATCCTGGCGACTTCAGTCGAGGAGACGTCAGACACCTCGGGCGAGCATTCGGAGACAATCGAGTTCGACGGGATGTCGATCATCGTTGCATTGACCCGGACGTCAGCGGGCGAATCAGCGAGGGAGGAATGATGGCTACTGCAGTGTTGGGGTTGCAATGGGGCGACGAAGGGAAAGGCAAGATCACGCACCTGTTGGCCAAAGACGCCGACATGGTGGTGCGCTTCAACGGAGGCCCCAACGCCGGGCACACAGTGATTGATCGCGGCGTGAAATTCGGCACCCATTTGATCCCGGCGGGCGCATTCTACGCGAACACAACTTCGGTGCTAGCTGCCGGCATGGTGATCGATTTCGAAGTATTGCGAGAGGAATGGGACATGCTTTCCCGGCATCTCGGATGGCAGCCTCGTTTGCTGATTGCAGAAAACGCGCACGTCATCATGCCGTATCATCGGGCCTTGGAAGAACTGGAAGGAAGCGGTAAACACTTCGGTACGACGCGACGAGGCATCGCGCCGGCTTATCGCGACAAGGCGGCAAAGCTGGGAATTCGGGTCGGCGATCTACTACGGCAGGGCATTGCAAAGCAGCGATTGGAGCGAAGATTGGATCTGCTGAGAAGGGAGTGGCCGGATTCGAAAGAAGTCCAATCCCTCGACGCCAGCACGCTTCTTGAGGAACAGCTTTCGTTTGCCCGTCCGCTGTTGACCTCTATCGGTGACGCCCCGTCAGCCATCGGCGATGCGCTTGAAGCCGATCGCGCCGTGATGTTCGAAGGAGCCCAGGGAGCGTTGCTCGATGTGGATCACGGGTCTTATCCGTACGTGACATCGTCATCCACGACCTACGCCGGACTCAGCAATTCAATCGGCATTTCCAATCCCGGCATCGATAGTCGCTTGGGTGTGTTCAAGGCCTACATGACGCGTGTCGGAGCCGGGCCTTTCCCCACGCGAATATCGGGTGAATTGGAAAAGCGGCTGCGCACGATTGGGGGAGAATTCGGAGTGACCACTGGCCGCCCGCGGGATTGTGGGTGGCTTGATCTGGTGGCGCTCCGCTATGCAGTGCGACTGAATGACTGTACCGGAATGGCGATCACCAAGCTTGACGTGCTGTCCGGATTCGACGAGGTCAAGGTCTGCAGATCCTATCGATTGGATGGAGAATCCATCGATACCTTTCCCCTGTCAGCGGACATTTTGGAGGGTTGCGAGCCGGAATACGAAACAGTACCGGGATGGCGGGAGCCGATTTCCGGGATTCGCGAGTTGTCCGGCTTACCGAGCCGGGTATTGGGATTCATTGCGTTCATCGAACGTGAAGTGGGCGTGCCGATTGAGATCGTATCCGTCGGCCCCGAGCCCGAGGCGACCATGATGCGGGCTTGATCGGCCTTTGAAACGGGGAATCCCCGTAGATATAATCACGATCTTGTTGAGAACTTGTTAAGGAGCAGTGAGATGCAACGGACGTTTGTGGCGAAGAACGAAGAGATAGGTAAGAGTTGGAATCGGGATTGGTATGTTGTCAATGCGGACGGTAAGCGGCTGGGTCGGATGGCGACTGAGATCGCGGTCATTCTGCAGGGTAAGCACAAGCCCATCTACACACCCCACGTTGATACCGGAGACTATGTGATCGTGATCAACGCCGAGCGCATCGTCTTGACAGGTAACAAATGGGACAAGAAGCTGTATCAGCGCCACAGCGGCTACATCGGCGGTCTGAAGGAGATGACCTACCGCCGGCTCATTGAGCGACGCCCGACGCTTCCGGTCAAGGAAGCCGTTCGAAGAATGCTTCCCAAGAGCAAAATGGGCAAGAGCATGCTCCGAAAACTCAAGATTTACGAAGGTCCGACCCATCCTCATGGAGCCCAGTGCCCGAAGGATCTGGAGATCGACGCCTGATCAACGGATTCCCTTATGATTATAGAGTGCAGAGCGACCTCTCTTGGGAGGTCGCTTTGCTCTTTCCGATTCGTCTCGCTTCAGGCAAGGCGCGGTGTGGTCAGTAGGCACCAAGATTGCCAGTCTTCGTTCACAGTCACTGTCGCTGCCTGTTTGCCACGGTTCCTTGTGTTCCTGAGTCCTCGTGAAAGGCACAAACCTTCTTCTCTCGCCCGTTCGTTGCACTCACTCAAGTCGCAAAGATCGCTAAGAAGAGCCACTTCTCATTTCTATTGTTTTTCGCTCTTTTCCCTTTTATGCTGCCCTCTGCCTCTTGGCGTTCTTGGCGCCTTTGCGAGAGATGAGTTTCCTAGCGGTTCGTCATCCTAATGAGGATGTTTGGCAACTTCTCGACTGTTGCTTGTCAACTCTTCGAGTTGTTGCGGGAATCCGAGCGGATTCTCGTGGTGGCTGAGCAGCAGAAGACTGGATCCAGCTTACCAGGACTCACATCCTTACGCCGCCCAACGCGGACGTTTGGCACTTCGTGCCAAACTCCGACGAACTGACGTGCGAAGCCGTCAATTTGCCGACTCTGCGAGAGACACAGGCTTTATTCTCTCGCTCGCTCGTTATCACTCGCACAAGCCGCAAGGGTCGCTGAGAGATGCCTTGTGTTCTCGCTCTTTTCCATTTCAACGCGGTTCTTGGCGTCCTTTGCGTCTTTGCGAGATACACATTCTTCTTCCACAAACACGTCAGAGATACATGGAACGCCGATGACATCAGCATCAAAGGACATGCATGATGTATCGCCAAGATATCAGAGGACATTTGTCCGGGCCCCTCTAGACAAAGTCGGGAGAGTGGTTCGACAGCCTTCCTATCAGCTGTGATTCGTATTGAGCTAGACTCCTGCACAGCGAAAGGACTTCACGGGTGGTGGGGAGAAATATGGAAAAACGAACACATCGCGGCCTATCGTTCACAATCGTTGGCATCTTCATACTGATCGCAACGGTAAACTGCTTCGGCCAGGGACAGAAACTGGCTGTATTCGTCCAATCGGCAGCTGCTGTGCCGACGGCGGATCTTGAATTGATTAAGAACTACGCATCTCAGCGTTGCGCTATCATTACAGGCGGCAACGTCTGTTCCCAGGGCGAGTTGATGCATGCACAACGGCTCGCAAACGCCTATGTCGGCAACAGCATTACCGTTGCGGGCATGAGCCGGCTGGCTGCGACGCTGGCAGTCGACCACATTATAGTTATTCGCATTGTTCGCTGGGAGAAGCAAGTATTCTACAAGCCGGAACGTTCCTTGCTGCTTCTTGGAGCAACGTCCTTTCTGGACACCTCACTTCAGATCTTGTTTACCCCATTGGGGCTTCTTCTAGGCATTGAAAAGGAAGCAACTGTGGCCGTTTTCGTTACGGTATTCAGTCCGCGGGGAGACGTTGAGTTTACGACGGCGGTCACGTACAAGGATCGTCCACTATTCTCGCTATTGACGGCGGATCCTGTGGAGGCGGCGAAGAGAGCCATTGATACCGCCCTCTATCAGCTTGCCGTAGCGTTATGAAGGACGAAAACGCTGAGCCATTGTTGAAAGGAGGCATCGACAGCGTAATCGGTGTTACAGACTTGCGGCATAGGAATCTGCTAAAGTCTGGATGGATTACTGCTTTTGATTGCATACAAAAAGATGAGACAGCCAACAAAGGAGGTTGCTAATGAAGGTGCATAAGGTCCTTTATGGCCTTTTCTTCCTTCTAGCAGTGGTCGTTCTCCTCCTTCCGTTAGCGGGTGTAGCGCAGGGAGACGGCTTCTATACTGTTAGTCAGGGGGAAACGCGTGTTCAGATCACGCCGCTGGAGAATCCAGGAGCAGCGGTGGATTTCTATGCGTTCTTGAACACGCAATCCAACACAGGTTTTGAAGAAGCAAACGCGGCGATCGTTTTCCTGTATCGAAATACGATCAGCGGCGAGTTGTCCGTATTCGTGCTTCTGAGCGGTGGTGCGGGGACTGCAGGCGCTGTTGCGATGACGCTCTCGGGCGTTCCTGCAGGAGCCGACTGGATCGTCCAAGACGATTCGTTCGATTTCCGCGATACATGGGAATTAACCCCGCCGACGGGAAACATTTCGTGGACCTGGGACGAAGCCCGAGGGGATGGAATGGTTCTCGGTCCGCTTGGTATCGATTTCATGCTGACGCTCTTCCCACAGTTTACGTCAGGAATCACCCAGGTGAAGTTCCTGAGCGGAAACATCGTGGGGCCGACGGAGATCGAGCTCAATCTGTTTGACCCGATCATTGTTGGCGCAGCGCAGAACGAACCCCCATCCGTGGCGTTCTTCGTTTCTCCCACCGATCCTCGAATCAACGAGCCGGTCACGCTCGATGCTTCCGGAACCTTCGATCCGGACGGTACTATCGTGAAATATGAGTGGGACTTCGATGATGACGGACTCTACGATCAAGCGACGACGGATCCGGTGGTGACAACGACGTTCACGACCGCCGGATTGAAGACCGTTTCGCTTCGAGCCACGGACAACGAAGGCGCCATCGATCGTACGTCGGTATCCATCGATGTGTCCGACCTGGCTGTGACTGTGACGAGAACGATCTCCACAGTCGAGGCGCTGCCTGGCAGCACGTTCCTTGTTGTCGTCCGTATCGAGCCACAGATGGACTTCGCAGGTGTCGGACTGCAAGAGAACTTGCCAGTTGGCTGGAAGATCAAGCCTCTTGAGAACGCAGGCGCTGCGTTCAAGCGCTCAACGGTCCAATGGGTGTTCGTCGATCAGATCCGCGCCAATACCACCAAGGTCATCACGTACGAAGTGACCGTGCCGGGATCGCACGAACTGATTGCCACGACACTGCCGGTCTGCTTCACGATCACCGGAACCCTTCAATCGATGACTCCGGCGTTCGACCTGCCTGTGGAAGGCGACACCAAGATCGAGATTACCGATGCTCTGAACATGAAGACGGCAATTGCTCACTTGGTTCCGCGTATCGGCTATGACACCGAGGATAGCATCGATCTTCGCATGTCGCAGAAGATCGATCCTCAGCAGCTGAATCGTGCGCTTGAGATCTGGCAATACGACGAAACCGTGCCATGGACTCAGGGTGCCATGATCGATCTTGCGATGATGAAGGAGCTGTCGGCCTACGCCTATACCTGCGTGCCGGTAGATCTTCCGCTTCCGCTCGTGCCTCTAGCCGACATCATGGCGGTTCGGACGATTGCTACACCGGTACCGTGTAACAACATTCTGTTGAATTACTACGGACCGGGCGGAGACAAGGCTGGAAGCACATTCACCGTCAAGGTGGAGATATGGGCCGACCAGGATCTCTACGGCGTCGGATTGGCAGAAGACCTGCCCACGGGTTGGAAAGTCATACCGATCGACAACGGCGGCTTCAGTTATAAGCCGTCCAAGACTGAATGGGTTTTCCCGAGCAAGGTACCGGCCGGTACGATGAAGACCATCATCTACCAGGTCGAAGTACCTCAATCCTTTGGGGTTGAGCTCGCGGCATCCGATCCGTGCTACGCCAGCAGCAACGACCTCTATGGATTGGTCGACTCGGCGCTGCCGTGCATGGAAGTCATGGTGACAGGAGATAGTGGGGTTGATGTAAGTGACTGCGTGTCGGTCCTGGTAGCGATCTCTCGATGGGACGTTGAGAACGATTTGCTCGACATTACTCTGTCGGACAAGATCTCGTTCCAGCAAGTCCAGCGTGCGATTGCCTTCTGGTTGGAGGATGAGGTCGTGCCACGCACGTGTGACCAGACCGTTGGTTACCATATGCTGAAGCAGATCATCGCCTACTGGCTGACCAATACGAATATCTGCGATCCGTTGCCTGTGATTCCTGGCGGGCCTTGCGATCCGGATACATCGACCTGCGACGGTTAGTGGTAACGCTCCAGTAAGTAGCGAAGCCCGTCTCTAGGGAGATGATACGAATGAGAACGACCAACAAAGCGGCGAGAGGTGGACCTCTCGCCGCCCTCCTTTTCTTGCTTGTAGTGGCGCTTTCTTTCAGCGCCGTCGCAGGAGAGAGTATTCGGATCGAGCAGACGTTGGAATGGGCCGAGCTCGAAGAAGGTCTGACCGGTCTTCCGGAAAGAATCGACCTGACGCTCCTTCTGCGTGGATTGGGGCCGATCGACGGCTTCCCGATCGATTGTATTTTCATTATCGATACATCGGCGACCGCCGATCTATCGTCAGCCAAATCGTTTGCCTTCGATCTGATCGACCAATTTGACTCAAAGCATCGCATCGGACTGGTCTCGTATTCCACCAATGCGCGTCTTGACATTCCGTTGACAGAGAACCGCCTCGTATTAAAGACAGCGATTGCTGATCTGAAGAACGATGGCAAGTCGGCGTTGGGAGACGCCCTGCAAATCGCACGGCGCGAGCTGACCTTGGTTGGACGCGAGAACGCCGTCTTGGTAGAAATCCTGCTGTCCGACGGGCAGAGTAACGCGGGAATCGAGCCGGCTGTTGAAGGTGAAATCGCCGCTGAATCTGGCATTCGAGTGATCACGGTAGGCATTGGATCCTTGATCAACCGCAATCTTCTGCAGACGTTCGCATCGGATACGGGTGGCTTGTTCTTCACACGTCCCACAGAAGCAGCTCTAGCGCAGATCATAGACCACCTTGACATCGATGTCGTAGCCTCCGGCGTCCGGATCGAGAAAGAACTTCCCGAAGGCCTCCGCTTGATCTCGTCCACACCGAGCGCTTATCGAGTCGAGACGGACTCGGATGGCATTACCTCGGCTGTATGGCGTGTAGCGGATCTGCTGATCGATCAAGAGATCGAAATCAGGTTGGAGATCGAGGCCGTCGAGGTCGATGCTTGGGCGAATGATCTTGACTTGCTCGTAACCTATACCGATTTCCGCGGTGTCGAAGGATCCGAAGTCTTCCCGCCGCCGAATTGGCCGCCGGTCGCCATGTTCGAGTATGAACCGTTGGCCGCCACGACGGTGGAAATCATGACGTTCACCGATCTATCGGAAGACACGGATGAAGACGGGAGAATCATCGCATGGGCCTGGGAATTTGGCAAGGACGCGGTTTCCAGCCTCCGGAACCCCGAATATCGGTTCACCGAACGAGGAACTTACACAGTGCGATTGATGGTAACTGACGATCGCGGATCCAAGTCGATTGCCTACGAGCAGGAGATCACCGTTGGAAATGCGACTCCGATTGTCGGATTCGTATTTCGCGACCCGAAGACGATGGCGGAGATCGTGCAGCAGCTGCATCTTGGCGTGATTGCGTTGCTGGATGCCAGCATGTCCTTTGATTTGGACGGAGACATTGAGCTTTACAAATGGGATTTTGATGGCGATGGCATCATCGATCTCGAAACCGAATCTTCTGAGACGGAGTACGCGTTTGACGAACCCGGCGAGCTCGAAGTTGCACTGATGGTTGTGGACGACGAGGGCGGGGAAGAAACATACTCCCAAATCGTCGACATCTTATCGCGTGTTCTAGCCATGTTCGAATACGAACCGCTGACTCCTACGACGGCGGAAACGATATCATTTACGGACTTGTCGGAAGAAATGAACGAAGACGGGGAAATCATCACATGGGCCTGGGAATTTGGCGAGGATGCGGTTTCCAGTCTCGAGAACCCCGAATATCGGTTCGCCGAGCGCGGTACCTACACAGTACGGCTGACGGTAACCGACGATCGTGGATCCAAGTCGATTGCTTACGAGCAAGAGATCACCGTCGGAAACGCGGTTCCGATTGCCGGATTCGTGCTTCGCGACCCGGAAACAATGGCGGAGATCGTACGGCCGCACCTCGCCGTGGCGACGATGCTGGACGCCAGCATGTCGTACGACTTGGACGGCGACATCGAGCTTTACAAATGGGATCTCGATGGCGATGGCATCATCGATCTGAAGACCGAGTCCTCGGACATCGAATACACGTTCCAAGAACCGGGCGAGATCGAGTTGTCACTGACGGTCGTGGACGACGAGGGTAAGGCGGAGGTCTATACCAAGACGGTCGATATCCTGGCCAGCGTCCTTGCCGTACGCACCATCGAAACGTGTATGCCCGACGACTGGACGGTGCCGGCAAGCGTCGTTCAGGTGTCGATCGTCCTTTCGGTCAATACACTGTTGAGCGGACTGTCGGTCAGCGAAACCATTCCCGTCGGGTGGACGTTCGTCGAAGTCGATAATGACGGCGCCACGTTACGGCAGAACGGCCAAACGATGGAATGGCTGTTCTTGGAGAAGTTCCTTGACGACGGCATCAACGCCCAGCGAGAGATTAAGTACACGCTGGCCTCTCCCGCGACAATTGCCGATTACCTTGTACAATCAAACGTTCACGGCGTAGTCGGGAGTTCTTCGCCGCGTATCTCGCTGACGATTTCCGGCGACGACCGCGTTACCGTGGTCAACGTGCTGCCGGTTCCGGTGGTTATTTCACGCTGGAACACAACCGATTCCAAGCTCGAACCTTGTCTGCAAGAATGGATCGCGTTCGATCAGATCCAGTATGCAGTGTCGTTGTGGCTTTCCGGCGATGAGGTCCCCAGCTCAGGTGGCGCTATGATCGACCTGTTGACGATGCAAGATCTGATCGCTTATTGGTTGACTGATAGCTCAGTACACGATCCGCTCCCCTAGGGGCGGGTCGTGGTTTTCGTGATAAGAAGGAGGGGGAATGAAAGACAGATGGATCGCACAATTGGGGTCGATCGGTCTGATTCTAGCGTTCACTGTGGCAGCCTACGCCTTTGAAGCGGACTTCGATCCATCCACATACAACCCTGACGTTGCGGAGATCGTGAATTTCGAAGTCTGCGAACCCTGCCTAGGAGGCAGCGACTTCACCTACTCGTGGGATTTCGACGGCAACGGAGAACCGGAACTCGAGACGGACCAAAGCCTGGTGACCTATTCGTTCGCCTCCGCCGGGTTCTACGAGGTGGTTCTGACGATCACCGATGCCGGCGGACGAACCAGCGTCGCACGTCAAGGTATCGTTGTCGGACCCGTTCCTGCAATTGCCGTTCGCGAACTCCTGGTGGAATCCGATGGTAGTATTTTCGTGCTGATCACAGTCACCATGAATCAGCGTGCTACTGTAAACATTGAGGAACACATTCCGGATGGCTGGGCCGTTGAGATTGTTGACACTGGCGGTGCCACAGTCAACCCTAACATGCAAATGAAGCAGTATGAAGTCCTTTGGATGAGCAGGTTTGAGCCGGAAGAGACGGTCACGTTCTCTTATCGCCTACGTCCAGCCTATGCCTCGGTTCTTCCTACGCTGCATGGCGAAGTAGAGGGCTACTCCAGCGGAAGCCGTTTCGACATCGGAATTGCCGGAATGCTAACCTTGCCTCGATAGCGAGTATCAGCCAATAGTAGACTTCAAGCGGGCGGCTCAGTCGCCCGCTTTTCCTTTGCCGACAGCTCTTCACCCATCAGTTGGCGAGCGCGACGATAGATGATCAGACCAGACAGCGAGCACTACCGGGAAATGGCGAATGCGGACGAGAACGTCAATCCGAATATGGACGACACGTGTCAACAGCGTGGCATCAGATCCTAATCCGGCCAACCTCAGGCAACGAATCGTATATCTGCGCTCAAGACAGAACACGGAAACCAGGACAAGGCATTCCCACGGACGTACTGAGGCGCATAGAACGGCTATCAAACCAAGGCATCCGGGTGTGTTGGCAGGCTCCCCAACGTAACGCGATTGTAAGTCCCTATAAAGGGCGGCTAGGACGATACACGGCATTACAATCACGACATGGTGCTGAGCAAACGCTGACTCCGAAAGCGCGGGCAAGTCCGGAGATCGCGAGAATCTCTGCTATCATCCTCATAATGCCGCCCTTCCACGCCTCCAGCTCGATCGCGCCAAGGCTTGTCCCAACGGAGTGCTGGCACCCCAGTCCACTACTTACACGCCATAGCGAGTCAGCGACGCCAGATACAAAGTTCGTCGGAGATTTGCGATGCGAACGACCATCCTTGTTTCGTCCATGGGTGGCAATTCCGCGTGCTCATTCAGAGCGTGTTTGAAGTCCTAACTCCGCCAGCTGTTCTTCAGGCACGGGCATCGGTGCATCGGTGAGGAGACAAACGCCGGCTGTCGTCTTTGGGAACGCGATGACATCACGGAGGGAGTCCATCCCAGCCATCAGCATCACCAAGCGGTCGACGCCGAGTGCAAATCCGCCGTGAGGCGGCGCGCCGTATTCGAGCGCTTGCAGGAAGAATCCGAATCGAAGTTGAGCTTCTTCTTGAGAGATACCAAGCAGCGCGAAGATCCGCTCCTGTAACTCGCGTTGGTGGATACGAATGCTCCCGCTTCCCAGCTCCGTCCCGTTGAGCACCAAGTCGTACGCATTCGATGAGACGGACAATGGATCGTCAACCATCTTTGCCATGTCCTCGGCCACTGGAGAGGTGAACGGGTGATGGGAACTGGTGAGTTCTCCGGCCTCATCCAGTTCGAACAACGGGAAATCGGTGACCCACAGGAAACTCCACTCGTCACGAGGCAGGTTCTCTCGCTTGGCAACGGCAAGGCGAAGTATACCCAGAGGGCGTTCGATGCCCTGACCCGCCACGATGAGGATTAGGTCGCCGGCTTCGGCCTCAAATGCCGATACCATCTCGGCGAGCTCGCCTTCGTCAAAAAACTTGGCGATCGGCGATGAGATGGATTCCTCCACCTTGAGCCAAGCCATGCCTTGCGCACCGGCCTGAACAGCAACGTCCTTCAGTTGATCCAGGGTCGAACGCGAATACGCGGCGCAGCCCTTGGCCAAGATACCGGCCACCTTGCCGCCGCCGGACACGGTTTCGGCAAACACGCGGAAATCGCAGCCTTCGACGAGGGACGAAATGTCCTGGATCTCCATGCCAAAACGTAGATCGGGTTTATCGGAGCCGTAACGCTGCATGGCTTCGGCATGCGTCAATCGCGGGAACGGAACGGACAACTCGATGTCGAGCGTTTCCCGAAACACCTTGGCCAGGACGCCTTCCAATGCGCTCAGAATCTCGTCCTTTCCATTCGGGAACGAAATCTCCAGGTCGAGTTGAGTGAATTCCGGCTGTCTGTCCGCGCGCAGGTCCTCGTCGCGAAAGCACTTAACCATCTGGAAGTAGCGATCGATGCCCCCCACCATGAACAATTGCTTGAACAGTTGCGGAGACTGGGGAAGCGCGTAGAACGATTCCGGGTGCATTCGACTGGGAACCAAGAAGTCGCGGGCTCCCTCGGGCGTCGACTTGGTCAAGAACGGCGTTTCGATCTCCCAAAACCCGTCGTCCGAGAAATAGTCTCGGATGCTCTTGAAGACGCGATGGCGAAGTTCGAGACTGTTTTGGAGACTCTTGCGGCGCAGGTCGATGTAGCGATAGCGCAAGCGTGTCTCCTCGGTCGTGTCCGAGCCATCGCCCTCCACCAGGAAAGGCGGGGTCTTGGATCGATTGAGGATTTCCAGTGCCTCGACGTGGATCTCGATTTCGCCGGTACCCATGTCCGGATTGACATTCTCCGCGCTACGTGCGGATACAGTGCCGGTGACCTGTATGACGTCTTCGCGATTGAGGGTGTGGGCCTGTTCCAGGCCCTCCGAATCACCGTCGAACAACAATTGGACAAGTCCGGATCGATCGCGCAGATCGACAAACGTGATGGCGCCGAAATCACGGCGACGATTGACCCATCCAGCAAGGGTCACGGTTTGTCCGAGATCTGCCGACGACAGATGTGCGCAATAGTTCGTTCGCATGGTGACTCTCCTCCGTGAAACTTCGATGTGGGCAGATTATAGGTGGTTGCTTCAATGACGCAATGAAGATCGGTGGAGATGTGTTGTTAGTCTTCTTGGCGATGAGCTGCGCGGGCAAACCCGATGAATAGAGCGATGACTAGGAATACGGCCCCGGACAGACCGAGGCCGGTTCCGAACGACAGCGGGAACCGTACGTATAGGAAGAAGCTCAACACAAGGGCGACTCCCAGCGACGGAGCCAACGAAAAGGCCAGTGTCTGAAGGATGAATCGCTGTTTCGCACGATCTTTAACGGGCGATCGATCGAAGTGTCCGAATCGATGGCCGGCATTCCAGGCATAGATGAACAACGTGATGGCTACGACCGCGAACAGCGGGTGAATCCCCAAGAACAAGGCAAAGGCAGCCATCACACTGGTGACAATCAACAGCAGATCGGACCACTTGGATTGCGGAGCGGTGCGCAAGAGAACGACTCCTGCGGCTGAGACTCCTGCGACCGCCAGGGCGTACCAATAGGACCCCAGCAACAGCGCAGGCAGAATCAATAGCGATGCAGCGACTGCCAATAGGATCGTTGTGGCCCATTTCATGTGTGCCTCCTGAAGAACGAAACTCCAAGGTCTCGATCGATGGCTTGCGCTAGTGGCTCGGCGATGTCCCAATTAACGATTCGCGTTCCCGTCCGCACCAAACTGTCCAAGAACAGAGACCGACGAAGGTTTGACATTCTTGTGGCTATCTGGGCCGATGAACTCGATCCGATCTGCTCTGCCTCCCATGTAGAGGCATGCGGGCAGACCAAGATAACCGAGTACCCTCGGTCGATCAGCAAGGCGATCACTTCAACGTCGTCATCGTCGATGAGTGGGCTGACGAACACCAATTGCGATTGGGCAGGGAAAAGGCGTGTCGGAATCCTACGCAGATCCTCGAACACCTCTTTCTCGGCGGCGTAAGCCGACGCAAGGGAGTCGAAGATCTTCCTCTCTTGCGTCTTCCCGACGCCCGGGAATACCCATTGCAGCATGTCGCCGTAAATGAGCAGTCCGACGATGTTGCCGGCGCGGAGAAAATGACTGGCCAGACTGGCGGCGGCCCGGAGCGAATAACCGAACGTGGTATCTTCACCCAAACGGCAGTGCGCTTGAAGCCTGGCGTCGACGATGATGCTGACATCGGCCAACCGTTCCAGCTCATACTCGTTGACGATCAAGCTGTCGTGCCGCGCGTACGCGCGCCAGTTGATGCGCCGGACATCGTCCCCCGGCACATAGGAGCGGCAGCCGAAGAAACCGAGCCCTTGCCCACCCAGATTGGCCTTGACGGGACCGGCAAAAGCGCGCGTGCGGCGAGGGTGAATGCTGATGGCACGAAGCGGTTCGGCCTTTGGATGCGCGATGATGACGGACTCATGAGGAATCGATCCCATGCGGCTGGCCAATCCCCATCGCGACCATGCCGTAACAACGACTCGAGGAAACTCGTGCTTCCCGCGCGGAAGGAGTACGCGATACGAAAACCGGACGGATTGTCCCCGCAACAACGGGCCCAAGAACTGATTCTCTCCTTCGATCAACTGTGCTCCAGCGGGAAGTTGATCGATCACGGAAATGAAGTGCCTGCCGACGTCTCCGAATTCGGACGAGACGTCGACTGCAACCTCGACTTCCTCTCCTTCGATCATGCGATGCCGGCTGACCGTACGCCGGACGTGCAGGGTCGGAAGTCTCAACTGCAGGGTCGAGATGACGCAAAGGCAGGAGTAGAGGATCGGCGGAACGGCAAGCGCCAGCATGCCGCCGTGCTTAAGCAGCATCCCGACAACCAACATCGAAAGGCCGATCACCATCGGCAGAAAGAATCGTCGTGGCATTGTTACGAAACTTTCGGAACGGGGGTCAACGAAACGATACTTTGTACGATATCCGATTCCGTTACGCGCTTCGACCACAGTTCAGGACTGAGAATCAAGCGATGGGCCAGCGCCTGCACAGCGAAGTTCTTCACATCGTCCGGAATAACGAAATCCCGCTCGTCGACGGCCGCGTTGGCGCGGGCCAGTTTGATCAAAGCAAGCGAGCCGCGCGGGCTGGCTCCAACGTGAATGTTCTGGTGCTTCCTCGTGCCTGCTACGATGGACACGATGTACTTCTCCAGGTCCGGATGCACCATCACCATCTCGGTAGCCGCGCGCATGGCCAGCAGTTCTTCAGCCGAAGACAGGGTGTCCAGCGTGACCTCGTCCTGTTTGCGATCCAACCGGCGCTGAAGGATCTCGATTTCCTCGGTCTCAGTGGGATAACCCACCGACAATCGGATCATGAATCGGTCCAACTGCGCCTCGGGAAGCGGGAACGTTCCCTCATACTCGATGGGGTTCTGCGTGGCGATGACCACGAAAGGTTGCGGTAACGCCTGAGTGTCTCCGGAAATCGTGACCTGGCCCTCTTGCATGGCTTCGAGCAACGCCGATTGCGTCTTCGGAGTGGCGCGGTTGATCTCATCCGCCAGGATAATATTGGCGAAAATCGGTCCGGGAGACAGCACGAACTCTCCGCTCTCGCGATTGAAAACATGCGAGCCGGTGATGTCGGTGGGAAGAAGATCCGGCGTAAACTGAATCCGCTTGAAGCGGATGCCGAGCACCTGTGCAAAGCAACGCGCAATCAACGTCTTGGCCAATCCGGGATAGTCCTCGAACAGGATGTGACCGCCGGCGAGAATTCCGACCATCACCCGCCTTAGGACGTCCTCCTTGCCAACAATGATCTTGGAGATCTCGTCAATGAGTTGATGGCTTTTCGTACTGACCTGTTTCAGTTCCATCTACACCTCCTGATACGTTCGCTCGATATGAGCCAACGCATGGTCCGCTTGATCGTAGAATCCTTTTTGCTTTTGTGTCCCGGCCCTGCGTTTGTCCAACGACAGGAAGTTACGAACGGAAGGGTCTTTTGTCCACTCCGTTGTGTCGAGAGAATGCTTTGCTTCTTCGACCGAGATACCACGGCGATAGGCCAACGAGCGTGCGGCCAGGTCGCGTAATTCCAAAATCACCTGTTCGCGTCGGAATTTGTTGTGAGCCGATCGCTCGAGAATCCGGGTCAGTTGCATGGCCGGACCCTGTGGAGGGAACTTCAATGAGCGGAGAACAACTTCTTGGCGCGCACGGTTGGGAAGCCGGCTTACGTAGTACACGACGACGATCACAAAAACGATCAGCAAGGTGATTATCCATTGAAGGTCCTGGGGCATGTATCCCAGCATGTATCGCGCAGCGTTGATGCCTTTGACGATCGGATCCAGAATGAAGCTGCGAATGGCGTCGTTGAAGATCAGCAACAGGCTGAAGGCGATTACGGAGCCGACGGCGAGGATGGCCAATATGATTCGAGTCCTATTGCTCATCGGTCGTATGAGCCTCCTGAATGGCGTCCAAACACATCAAGGCGCGGGCGGCGAAACTGTCATCAACGCGGCCTGCATAGCGTACGATTTCGAAAATTCCGGTTAGTTGTGCGATGTAATCAGCTGACAAGCCGACACCTCGCAAGCGAAGCTCGAATTCCCGCGGCGTGAGATAGGTGGCGTCGATCTTCCCTTTGGTGCTGAGGATGCGGATCATCTCTTGATAGCAGAGCAGAACCACGGTATAGGGATCTTCTCCAGCACGTATGCGGTGAGCGGCGCCCGTGATGGTATCCAGGATTTCGTCATATCCGTCATCGATCGCTTGAGGCCGGGCCTTGAGCCACTTCAGCAAGAAGACACCGCCGACGATCACGATAATGCTCGACAAGGCGATGGCCAGAATGATGTACTGGGCGTTGGAAGCTTCTACCTCTCGCTGCACCGGCTGGAGATTGAGTTCCTCTTCTGCCGGACCTCCCCAGAGACCTTCTGGCTCCGGCGAGACAGCTTCTTCGGGTGTTTGACGATCGCATCCCAAGAATTCGATCGCGATGAGCGCTCCACCGAAAATCAAGATCACAATGA
>Ga0114923_10000897_pt1 | contig 21317 bp, 20 predicted proteins | sample SumtaG_FD_89578 | JGI IMG/M metagenome (GOLD analysis project Ga0114923, IMG submission 89578) | Deep subsurface microbial communities from Indian Ocean to uncover new lineages of life (NeLLi) - Sumatra_00157 metaG | ecosystem: Environmental > Aquatic > Marine > Oceanic > Sediment | place: near...
AGAAGGAGAATAGGCTCGCGAACGACGCCCATCCCAGAGTTTCGGAGTTCTCTCCGAAACTCCAAGCAACCCCTTTGGGTTGCCACGATGAGTGGGCGGCAACACAAAGGGGGTGCCATGAACTGGAAACTGTTACTGCTTGGCCTGGCATTGGCCGGAGCCGCAGTGTTGGGATGGATGCTGCTGGCTCCGTCAGAAGCAGAGCCGCTCGAATTGACTATCCTGCACACCAACGATCTGCATGCGCATTACGAATCGTTCGAACCGTGGGGCGAGCCGATCCAAGGCGGTGTGGCCAGACTGGCTACGGCGATTGAATCCGTCCGAGACGAAGCCGACAACGTGTTATTGCTGGACGCCGGCGACCAGTTTCAAGGCACTCTCTACTTCACTGTGGGTGGTGCCAACGTTGTCGCTGACGTCATGAATGAGTTGGCTTACGACGCCATGGCTATCGGCAATCACGAGTTCGATTCCGGCCCCGCCGAATTGGCCCGTTTCATCGACCTGGCCGACTTCCCCGTGTTATCCGCGAATACTGAAGTAATGGCCGACTCCGACCTCCCTGGAGAAATCTTTCCGTACGAGCTGTTCTTCTTTGACGGTGAGCCCGTTGCCGTTATTGGTTTGACATCGGAACACACGGCCATTGCTTCCAGTCCGGGACCGAACGTGCGATTCCTTGATGTGGTTCCGACAGCGCAGCGAACGGCCCAAGAGCTGGAGGAAGCCGGCATCAACAAGATCATCGCCCTTACGCATCTGGGCTACGACCGGGATCTGGAGCTGGCGGAATCCGTCCACGGCATCGACGTGATCGTTGGTGGACACAGCCACACGATGCTGGATGAATATCCCGTCGTGACGTTCTCCGCATCAGACGAGCCTGTACTTGTCGTCACGGCCTACGAATGGGGCAGGCAGCTGGGACGCCTGAACGTTGTGTTCACGGCCGATGGCCTGGTGGGATCGTTCTTCGGCGAGCCGATCGTGATTGTCGAATCGATCGCTGAAGACGGCGACATGGTTGAGCTGTTGGCCGAATATCGCCCCGTCATCGATGCGCTGATGTCGACGATCGTTGGGGCTACCGAAGTTGCCCTCAACGGAGCACGTGAAGACATCCGCATTCGCGAAACCAACCTTGGCAGCCTCATCTGCGATGCCATGCTGTGGAAGACACAAGGCTTCGACACCACCCTAGCCATTCAGAACGGCGGCGGCATTCGCGCTTCGATTCCCAAAGGCATGATCACCATGGGGCAAGTGCTGGAAGTTCTCCCCTATGGCAATCGGATCACCGTGATCGGTCTGTCGGGTGAAGACGTCTGGGCCGCGCTGGAGAACGGTGTCAGCCAAGTTGAAGACGGCTCCGGCCGCTTCCCCCACGTCGGCGGTATGCGCTACACGTTCGATCCGGCAGCCGAGGTCGGTTCTCGGGTTACGTCTGTTGAAGTTTGGGATGAAGCTACGAAAACCTACGTGGCAATCGATCTCGCCAGCACTTATCAGCTCGTCACCAACAACTTCATTGCCAACGGAGGGGACGAGTTTGAGGTTTTCGCCGAAGCAACAGATAGGTACGATACGGGGTGGTTACTCTCAGACGCGCTGGCTGAGTTTCTAGATGAGCATGCACCAGTAGCTCCGGCGACTGAGGGGCGAATCGAGGAATCACCTACTGCCACAGAAGCAGATGGCTAATTCCCGTTTCTGCAACGAACAGGCCACGGAATCAACATCTGGAGAGAATTCCGAGCAGGAACTCGGAATTCCCCGACGAACTTGGCTACCGTATTGGGGCTGAGTTCGCGTTCGCACATGGGCCTCCTTCACTCTACATCATCCGATCCTGATGGGGCGTCTCGTTGCCGGGGATGGGTTTTGGATCTTGGGAGGAGGCGCATTACGAGGGGAATCATGGGATCGGGATTCAAGAATAGAGGCCCGAACCGGGATTCAAGAATAGAGGCCCGAACCTGCCCCCGAACCTCCTCATGCTCATCTCGCACGAGAAACACCCCTCGCTTCATGCTCATCTTGTATGGAACAAGTCTCCCACTTGCAGTGGAATGCAGTCGGGTAGTACCCTAGAATGGATGACATGAGAAACGACGACTCGTATACCGGTGAGGAGACTGCCAAACGAAAAGCGCCGACGCGCACATGGACTTATGGCATCCTACTGATCTTCGTGCTGTGGCTGGTGCTTGCGAATCATGTCATTGTTGTGACAGACGATCCAGCGTTTGTAATCCTCAAGAAGACCTCTTGGACGTTCAACAGCGCCATTATTGGGGAGAGCAGCTGGGCGGCCTTCGCATTGCATCATCCGATCCTCATGACGCGTCTCGCTACTGGGGATGGATTCTGGATTCTGGGAGATTCACCCTAGCAGGCGCCTGTTTGATGCGTCACTGAATAGCCCGGGCAACACACGCTTGTTGAGACGAACTGCATCCCATTTGGCAAGAACCCAACGTCAACAGACAGGATTTGTCCCCAACATCTGGCTCGACGAAGAACCCTCTAGGGAGGCACATTGAATCATCGAACGCTTGGACGAAGCGGTCTGACGATCTCCGAGATTGGTCTCGGCACTGAATTCCTCCTCGGACTCTCCGAAGACGGTGCGACAGGCGTCATTCGCGCAGCAATCGATGGTGGGATCACCTACATTGACATGTTTTGGTCGCAACCTGAATTCCGGAATCATATGGGGGCCGCATTTCGTGGCCGCCGCGACCAAGTCGTTATCACCGCACATCTTGGCTCAACGCTGAATGACGGGCAGTATGCAGTCTCTCGCGATCCGAAACTTTGTGCCGAATTCTTTGAGGACAACCTGCGGCGGATGGAGACGGACTACGTCGACGTGCTCTTCTTGCACAATTGCAACAAGCCGGACGATTACGAGACCGTGATGGCGCCGGGAGGGCCGCTTGACCTAGCGAAGTCCTTCGTGAAGGCTGGCAAGGCACGCTTCATCGGGTTCAGCGGACATAATGTAGTGACAGCAAAGCAGGCCGTGGAGAGTGGTGCCATTGACGTGCTGATGTTCCCGATCAACCTGGCCAGCTACGCCGTACCAGGCAAGCCCGAAGTCCTGCGTGCCTGTGCTGAACATGACGTTGGCTTGGTGGCGATGAAGGTATTCGGCGGCGGAAGCCTGTTGCGAGACAAGGCCACGATTGAGATAGATGACTTCCAGATGGGGCGACAGCAAATGGAGGGTGCTCCATCTCATTACGCTGCTCCGAAGAAGATCACACCCATTCAATGCATCGCCTATGCCCTTGATCGCCCCGAGCTTTCAACCATCGTTCCCGGTTGCAAGAGCATCGCCGAGCTCGACGAAACGCTCGCCTACTACGAGGCCGATGCAGCCGCGAGAGACTACACACACATCCTCCCAGCGTTCGCCGAGTTTGCGACCGGCGAGTGCGTCTACTGCAATCATTGCCTCCCCTGTCCGTCACGTATCGACATCGGGCAGACGATCAGTCTGCTGGAGCAGGCGAGATTTGAGATGACGGACGAACTGCGCACTGCATACACCGCGATGGAAACCGATGCGAGCGATTGCATTCAGTGTGAACAGTGCTCGAAGCGCTGTCCCTTCAGTGTCGATGTTGTCACCAAGATGGCCGAAGCTGTCAGTTTCTTTGGAGGTGCCTTAGAATCCTTGGCCTGACAACCGCAACTCTTCAAGTGCTCGCCGGAGGCAGATTCTGGATTGATTGGAGGGACCCGGTAGGGCATTGGGATTATCGAGAGAACCCTAAGAGTCAAGATCTGACCCCGGAGACTTCCCGCGGCGGCAGGTCTTCTATTTCAACAACAGCATCAATCTGATTCCGTCAGGTCCAATACTGCACACATGGAGTTCGAGCTGCTTCTAGGCGGTGCCATAGACTTCCAGCGCTTCGACTTCCGCAGTCGGTACAACCATCAGCACGTTCGCTAAGATGTCCTGCAGATGCTCGTTCACGAGCTGTTCCTCAATCCCCGGTGGCACATACACGGTGAACAATACCTGCTTGGTCTCCGGAGTAATTCGCGTCCGTCGATCGGGGCCGTATAGCACACTTGAGATAACGCCTGTCGCGTCAGAGATCATCATGTCTCCGGACTTCAACTGTTGTTCCTCTCCGTTGATCCGAACGTACTGTTCAATCCCCTGAACTACATCAATCCCCACCGGCAACTCCAAGGCTTCCAGATCGTGCCCAGCTGTCAGCAGATGGTTCTTCAGCTCTGCCATGAACATCGCTTCCACCATAGTTGCCACCCGTGGAACCGACTTACCCGCCATGATGACCGACTCCAATTGCAGTTGGACATGGTAGGTCTTCTTGAATCGCTTGTAGTACGCGTTGTAGGCGCTGATCACCGGAAGCGCCTTCAGGGCAGCTCTGTCATAGCCGGAGTAGCGTGAACGCAGTTGCTGTTCCAGTTCCTCCCTGTGTTCGTCAAGTGACGGGTGATGGCTTGGGTTGATGACTCCGCGAATTGCCAGGACGCCAACTGAGGCTCCTGGATGAGCTGCCTTCCAGGCTTCCGATACAGTGAACACCATTGCGACTCCTTAGACTCCGCCACCGGTGGAGCGGCACGGATAAGTAGGCCACGCACCATAGCATACGAAATCGGGAGACACATACCCCAATTCGTAAGAATCAGCGACTTCTGCTATCTTGCAAGAAACAGCGCCTTCTGCTATTTCGCGTACTCGTCCTCGAGGGTTGATCCTGAATCTTGGAATTACCCACGGCATGCTCACCATCTCGGTAGCTCCGCAAGTCTACGAATCGGGCTCTTGGAGCATGCTACTCCCGGCGAGCCAGGTGATGAGGTTGTAGATAAGACTCGGACTGCCCCCCTCTTGGAATGGTGAATTGTCGCAGACAGCGGCAACTCGACCTTCCCCGAAGGAACGAAACGCTACCACCGGGAATGGACCCTCAAGTTCGCCCGGCGACGGTTGTTCATCTTCATTCAATTCCTGCCAGACCTCTGGCGCTGTCGACACAACGATGCTCCATTCCGGGTCGACGCTCATAGGTGAGGCATAATTGAGCTGAAGGTTTTCCACGTTGGCAGTGATCGGATGCTCGGCAATGTCGGAGGTATCGAAACTCACCAGATCCCAAAGGTGCTCCTCCGCAGCCAGCGCCGAATATGGCAGGAACTGGAGCCCGAAAGACAGGTTGAGAGAAGCGGATACGGGCGATGCTCCTCCATTTCCGATGACTAGCAAGCCTCCTCCCTCACGCACGAACCGTTCCACGGCTGCGACCTCGTCTTGGGTAAACGGTGTTCGGTGCACAGCAATGACCAAGATGTCGGCGTCGTGTAGCGTGGCGTCCGAGATCGCTTCGTCCTTGACTTGTTGAGTTACATGGCTTGCCAGTTCCTTGAGAATGAACCAATCAGGGTGATCAGGATTGATAGTACGCGCATCATCTTCATTGAGCGCGGCATCCTGTTCATGCGAGAAGTCGAAGAGAACAATTGGAGAGCTGCTTGCGATCCGATCCTCTAGATCAGCGCATACGCCCAGCGTGCCAAGCCAAGCACCTGCGCTCAGCGAATCATTCATTTGCTGTATGTACGTGGCGATGTCCGAATTCCTGGCGGCCCAGGGATTTCTTCCAAGGGCTGATTCACAAGCTACAACCGCGTCGGCTGCGGCGTCGGACAAGTCCCCCAGGCAAAGGACTCCGTGCGTCGCCACGCCAGGAATTGTTACTGACAACATTTCGCCTTCTAGTTCTGCTGACAGAGTCTGGCTCGTGCCCTCGTCACTGAAGTAGTGAACGGACAAGTTTTCGTCGTGAACGCTCTCGGGGAGTCGAAGCGTGACGTTGAACGGACCGCTGGGAGTAAGTGTGTCCTTCCCGAAATCGTAATCCAGATTCAGGAAGTGAAGGCTGAACAGCCCGTTCGGTGTCGTGTAGCTGTTGACAGAGACTGTCTCGGGCGCATTGGTTTCCAAGGGTAGATTGTCGTCAAGTAGTTCAATCGCTGGGTATGAAATCATCAAGCGTTCGAAATCTGCGGTCCCATCTTGAAGAATGGCGCGTTGATAGTAGCTTCGCGCGGGTGTCCCGCTGAGCGCGGTGACGTTTGAATGGGTGCGCAGTGCGGCGGTGCGTGATGACGTGCCCGGCTCCAGGTTCTCATCGTACGTGCCAAGCGATCCTGTGAAGAGGATCTTATTGCCTCCAGCGACGAAGGCTTCCAATGCTTCTATCTGCTCTGTCGAAAGACAATCTACGTCGGGCAGGATGAGGAGATCATAGCCTGCCATTTGCTCAGCGAGATCCTCATCAGACCAAACGCTCGGGTGGCCGAAGATGACAACATCATAGGGTATGTGCTCTCGCTCCAGCACGTTCGCCATGCCTGACAGGCTGGCGACTTGATCGCTATTCGAATGCTGCGTGGCCGGGAAGAAACGCCACATCATCGTCGGAACCGAATACACGAGACCGACATTGGCGGCGGACTGTCTGCCGTCGAACAGGAACCGGTAATCATCGAGCCAATCGTAGTATTGAAACAGCGATGCCGCTGCCGCCTCGGACACGTCGACTTGGCCGTTGGGCGTTCCTTGGCTGTACTCCAACGTGCGCACAGCGCCATTGGCATAGGCGGAGGCTGTGATCAAACGCAGGTGATTCGATTGAAGCACGGAAGTTCCGCGAGTCCAGTCATAGATAATTCCGCGAATCCACACCGGCTTTTGCCCCTTCCCAGACGCCAATCCCAGCTTGTAGATCAAACTGTCACGAGCCCTTGGCGGCAGACTGTTCAAGTAGCTTACGTACTCGATCTCGATGACTTGATGAAGTTGAGAGAGGAGCACGGAATAGACATTGCTGTCCCAGGGAGTCCAGAATCCGTACTGGTTCCCATGAATGATCTTGTTCTCCAGCGTTTCAATACCAATGTTGTCGAGCATGCCTTGCCAGATTTGGAGGTTCGAGACGTACTGATAGGCGACGAACGCCCGGAATACGGGATCGGCTAGCGCGTCTGCATTGCCATACAAGTAATTGTGGTCGCGGATGTATTGGGCGATGTCGAGGGAGGCTGCGTCGATCCCCAACATTGCGAGGCGCTGGGAACCGAGGCTGTCTACGAGGAAGGTCCGGAATTCGGCTTTCTCTTGACTCGAAAAGCCGCCTTCTCCCTTGATGAAGGGCGGAACGCCGATGTTGTCCTGCGAAACGCCATCTGCATTCGCCAACTCAGCCTTGATGCCATCGAGAACTGCGGTTGACCATGCATTGGAGTGGGGATCCATGAAAAAGCTGCCGCCCCATTGCGTGTAATGGATAGGCTCATCGTACACATTGTAGGCAAGGCTGGAAGCGAACTCCCAGCCTGGAAGCTCCTCGGGCTCTAACTCCAGAGACTCTTGATACCCAAGCTCGGTCGATGCGACGCGATGCGTCCCTTGAACTGCAAGATAGGATGGTAAGTCGTAGAACGCCCAGTTGAGCGCGTCAAGAGACAACGTGGTGAGTACGTCCGTGGGGCCAGATCCATCCGACAAAATGAGAACGTCGGACCACCAGCCATCTCGGGCATCAACCCAGAAGTCGTTCTTTTGGTTTGACAGAAGCCAATCCGTGGTCTCGCTGATCATGGGGAAGGACGCTAGAAGAATCAGCACTGCGAGTGTGCCACCAAGACGCTTCATGAGCCCTCCCTTAGCTATCATACACTGCTCTGGGGGCAGGCCCTATTCTAATCCGGGATCGGGGAAGAAATTTGCCTGCAAGTAGGGTGAAGCCTAGACTGGTCCCTGGCACATGGTTGCTTTGTTCATGTTCAGGACATCGCATCCAATCCAGACAAGACCGTGCCGTGGCGGGCGATCGTCGAAGATCGCCGCAGGACTAGAAAAAAGGAGGAATCATGTACGTAGGGAAGACGATGTTCACCATGCCGCCAGGCAAGAGACCCGAGATGGAGCAACTGGCCGACCGTATGCTCCCCATGATGAAACAGATGCCTGGATACGTGTCGATCATGTTCGTCGTCAATGAGGAGACCAACGAATATGGTGGAATCGCTCTTTGGGAAACGAAGGAAAACGCAGAGGCGGCGATGAAACAAACCGCCCCAAAGATGGATGAAGCGCTGGCAGGCTTGACCATCGGTCCCATCCGGCGGGACATCTACGAGGTGTACGAGTCCCAGGCCTAGCGATCGTCTGTGGGGTCAGAAACTGTATCGGATTGCGTCACAAGAGAGGGGACGGCAGCTCAACAAGGACGAGTTGCTCGGGAGTTCCCATCTCGAAACGTAGACTCCTGTGAGGATAGCCAGTTTCTTGCGAGAATTCCGCCTTAGGTGTGATTCTCTTGCGGATCGCGAGCCGCGAACCCGCGGAACTGGCTTGTCCCAGTTCGAGGCATCAGCGTCGATCACGATCGGCAGTCTATTCCCGATTCGTGGCTTCGTCGAGACGCTCGACGGTCAACGTTCGACTGGCGATGTCGAGCTGGTCTACGAGGAACCTGTCTTGCTCCATGTAGAAGAACCGAATGCGAGTCGGCCGCATGCGGATCGCGACCATCGCCGAGTGGTTGATGTGTCGCTCGTACGCGTCGGCGTACTTGGCGCGGAAGAGCTCCGCGACCTTGGAACATTCATCGCTGCCAGCCGGGCCGAGGAGCTCCGCCGTTCCCTCAATCTGCACGTGGTCGCGGCAGAGCGCCACGTTTGGATTCGCCTCGATCTGACGGCATTTTGTGTTCTCAGCGAGTGACAGGAAGTAGATCTCGACTCCGCGGGAGACGAAGGTGACCGTCCGCGCTGTTACTCGATCGCCCTCGGCCGTCGCTAAGACGATCGCATGCTTCGTCTCGAGGAAAGCCAACACCTGCTCCAGCCGCATCTTGTACGTCGGGTCTCCCTGTGCCATTCTCTCCTCCATCCGCCACGACACAGTTCAGCATGCCACAAGTCCCGCTCCGCAGTCCAGTTCGGACGAGGGGTCAGGACGAGAGGTCAGGCCTTTAGATTTGAATTCCAATTAGAGCCAAGCCTTGCTTCTTGCATCACGATTCGAAGTCCTTGGGGCTAACCCTCTGCTTTTGAGTGATACCGTCTCAGCACCGCGTCTTGTACTGCCAGTTGCCTTAAGGTGCACAGGAACTGGACACGCAGGGACACAAACCGTAATTCGGCTCCGAATAGGGTATATGTTCCTTTATCACCAGCCCCCCAGACTAGAGAAACGTCCCGAGTGCAACAAGCACGGCGATTACGGCGAAGATGAACGGAACGGCTTTGCCCATGGCAATGGTCGTTCGGCGGTAGGCGATGAAGTCAGCAATTGCCATGATCCCGGCGAAGGCCGTCGCTGCGATTCCCACCACGGTGGCAACACGTCCGACGTAGATCTGCAGGAGCACCATCGCTATCGGAAGCCCGCCGAAGAAGAGCAGCACAAACCCGACGCCGTTCCACAAAGCAAGGAGCATGCATGCTTCGTTGACGGATAGGCCCTTGAACCCCTTGAGTGCGACCTTCGTCGATGCGAAGTGGACGATTCCAAGAAGGATGGCAATCCCCGATCCGGCGAGAACCAAAGCGTCTTTCATCTCTCTCACCCCCGCGCCAGCGTAGGTAGCCCGGAACCCGACGTCAAGTGGTGGAAGGGCTGCGTTTGGGGTCAAATCCCGACTTCCAGGTCTTGGGGTCAAGTCTTCTTTCTTGGTGCTCTGTCCAGCGTTCTTGTCGACGCACTGTGCCCGCTCCTGCGGAAGTTCAGAAGCATAAACTAGCCCTGGCTTTGGCCTCTCCGCTGCCCCGATACTTCACGGGTGTGTAATACCATGAAACGAGAGGTGATCAGATGGCAGAACACGAGGAAACACGAGAACGGGATATGAAGGAACTGACCTTGCTTCTTCTCTATCTTGCCTCGTGGGAAGAGGAGCCGATACGTGGAGCACCGACGATCCATTGCTCTTGGAAGAACCATCGGTTCGAGATCCTTGACGCCTTGGTCGAAGAAGGTCTTCTGGCAACAACTCATCGGGTGAAATGGGTACAGATCACCGATGACGGCCTGGCCAGAGCCTGTGCCCTGCAGAAGAACTATCTGGAGTCATAGCGCAAGGCATGTGGAAAAGGGGACAGGCTACTTCTCACTGCTCTGAATATGTGTGGCTTGGGGTTGTGTTTCTTGACATCCATCGCAGCTACCACTCGGACTGCGCTTTAGCGGTTTCTGGGGGGATCACTGACTTCACTCACCTGATTTTCTGATCGAAGTCTTGTGCTCCCGAATCTTCAGAACTTAGAAAAGGGACCTGCCCCAAGATTCCCCTAGATCGTGAGCCTGCGATCCGGCTGGATCACAGGCTCCTGCACGGGGTTCAGCCCCGTTCGTCGATCGGCACTGCGACCTTGTCCCATGGCCCGACATAGTGTGACGTTGGGCGGATGAGCCGGTTGTCGGCGTACTGTTCACGGATGTGCGCCAGCCAACCGGCGGTGCGCGCGCAGGCGAAGATTGCCGTGAAATATGGCTTTGGAATCCCGAGTGCGTGCTGCACGATCCCTGAATAGAGGTCGACGTTCGGGTAGATGCCCTTCTTCTCCATTACGAGCTGTTCGACCCGCTTGGCCTGTGCCGCCAGCTCCGCCAGATCGGTACGTTTACAGAGGATCCAGGCTTGCTCGCGAAGCAACCGGGCCCGGGGGTCCTCGGTCTTGTACACCCGATGCCCGAAGCCCATCACGCGCTTCCCCTCGTTCAACATCCCGTCGATGTACTCATCGATCTCGTCAATGTCGTTGACGTTCTCGAAGATGTCGATCGATCGCTCGCTGGCACCACCGTGAAGCGGTCCCTTGAGCGTCCCCAACCCGCTCGTCAACGCGGCATGCATGTCAGACAAGGTGCTCGCGGTGACGCGCGCTGCGAACGTCGAAGCATTGAGCCCGTGCTCCAGATGGAGCATCAACAGGAGCTCAAACGCCGTCTGTTCCGCTTCGCTCGGGTTGTCGCCACGTAGCATGTACAGAAAATTGGCGCCGAATCCGAGCTTGGTGTCGGCGCTGAGCACTGGCAACCTCTGGCGCACGCGGTGCATGTCAGCCACCAAGGTGATCGTCTGGGCGAGAAGGCGGATCGCCTTGCGTTCGCATGCCTCGTCGGAGCGATCAGCTGCATCCGGGTCATACATCCCCAGTGCCGAGACCGCGGTCCGCAGGAGGTCCATCGGATGAGCGCTCGGCGGGGCGAGCTTAATCATCTCGATTACCTGAGAGGGGAGCCTCATCTCGGAGACGAGGCGTACATGGAACGCGTCCAGCTGTTCCCGGGTCGGAAGTTCCCCATGCCAGAGAAGGTAGACGGTCTCTGCGAACGACGCATGGGCGGCCAGTTCACGGATCTCGTATCCGGCGTAGATGAGCCGCCCGTCCACCCCATCTACATAGCTGATCTTCGTCTCGCCGGCGACCACGTTTTCCAACCCGCGGATCGCCACAACGCGTTCCACTGTCTGATTCTTCATGTTCATTCGATTCCTTTCTATTGATGGTTGCGGCGGCAGGTCCTCGGAATGCCGTGTATCGGCCGTCGGCCTGGTCTCAGTCTTGAACGGATTCACCTCCTCCCAAAAAGAAAAGACCGCAGGGCATCCCTGCAGTCATCTCGTGGCCCGTTGGATCTATCGGTTGATCGTCAGACGATCAACGGCCACTGGATCGGACGCGGTTGCTGCTCGCACTGGAGAAAGACATTCGCGGTTCGATCCATGATGACCAACTATACTCTACGTGGCCCGGCTTATCGATATATGAGATACTCGACCAAGGCGGATGCCCTTGCCGGAACGTGACTTCTGCTGCGTGCAAAGCTCTCCGCATCAGAGTCTTCGCGCGTTCTGAGAAAATCGGGCGACACAAACCCTATCTCTGCATGGAGATACCCACTGATCAGGTGCCAGTGGTGGAGTTCGTTTGTGTCTTGTTGCGCCGCCAAGGGCTACTGCATTGTCCCATATGCACTTGACAACACCTATCTCCCGGTTCTAGCCTGTCAAAAGCTATTCCTACAACGAGGGGGTTATGATGCAAAACGCGAAGTTAGTAAGACTATTGGTGGTTGGTATTGCAGCCGTGTTGGCGTTTGTCGGCATGGTCGCGGTAGCAGATGATGGCCTGGATGTCGAGATTGGTGTGGAAGCGGTGATCCTGCCGGACTTTGCCACCGATCTCTGGGTGGATCTGGATTGGAGTCTTGATGGGTTGAGCGTCGGAAGCACGACCACGCTCACGGTTCTCCCGGCCTTTACGGCGAACGAGGTGCTGGTCATCGAGTACGGCTTCGGATGGGCCTTGTTGGGGGCTACGGTAGATGTGGACATTTATCCGTTCGCGTTTGCCGGCTTCGATATCTACGCGGATGCGGGACTTCTCGACACGACGTTCGGGGATGATGGGACGCTGTCCCTCGACGTTGGCCTCTTGGTGCCGATTGTCCCCGCGTTTGCTCCGGTAGTCTCCATGGATCTCGACGTTTCTCTTTGGGTTCTGTTGCTTTGGAGCGGCGTTGATTTCGACATCCTTGCGCCGGGTATCGATGCGTTGATTGGAGGCGAAATTCGGCTTCTCAACCTTGCTCTCGACAACGGATCTCTAACTGCCGATTGGGGATCGGAGCTGGATGTTCTGCCCGCCTTCGACGCTGATATGTGGTTCGACGTCTCCTTTGGCCTGGGCGACGTGACTGTGACCTCTCAGACCGATTTCGCGTTGACGCCGTTCGCTCTGACACAGCAACGGTTCGATATTGAGCTGGATATCGATGGCCTCTCAATCTACGTATGGGCCGGATACTCGCCTACATTGGATCTATTTGCTGGGATCGGGTTCACCTACGACCTGCCGTAACACATAACGAGCTTGGAATAGGGAAATAGGGGGACGCAAGCCCTATCTCTGCATCGAGACGCCCATAGACGATTTCGAAGTCCGAAGGTGCACGCAGGGAGCACCTTCGGACATTCATTCCCGGCAGGGCTTGGGACAAGTCTTGTTTCTTGACATCCCAGCTAGCACTCGGACTGCGCCTTATCGGTCTCTGAGGGAACCACTGGCTTTACCCACCTGATTCTCTGATCGAAGTCTCATGCTCCCAAATCTCCAGAACGTCAAGAAACAAGACCCTACGTCACGGAGTTTCTAACCTTGTGCCTCGCTCTTCTTAGCCGCGTGTAGCCGCACTTGCTCACGGAACCAGGCTTCGGCATCGTCTGATAAGCCGATGAGGCAATCGTCACAGAAGATCGGAGCGTTGCCCGCGGCCACGCTACCGCCAAACGGCTCTACCTCGAACATCTCGCGTAGGCCGTCGGCTTCCGGTTCCGTCAGTGAGTACGGTTGGTAGCACACGTCCGCCCCCTGAAGAGTCTTGTTGCACCCCGAGCACTTGATCGCGAAACCTTCTTCATCGCAAACGAATTCGTCAGCATGCTGCGTGGACCATTTCATTGCCTTCCTCCTTGTCCATCCCTGCCCACATCATAGCACTGCGCTGCAAAAGGCTCAGGGGCAGGCTTTCACTGTTAGGATTCTACCGGCTTCTCGACCGTCGAACTGCAACGACTCACCAATCAGACGGAGACGGCGGGCGAGGATTGAGTAGCACGCAAGCACGGGATACGCACAATCCCTTCGTGTCAGTCCGGCCGCAGGGCAATTGAAGGTGTGCTACGTGCGACAGCTTCCTCCCGGTTACCCTTGATCTCGGATGCGTCCCCGGCTATAGTCGGGTCGCGATGAACCATCAATGGGAGTACATATCAGTTCGCGCACGTATGTCGGTCGGGTAGCTACCTGACCGTGTCTCCGTTGATTCACTCTCCTCTCTACTAGGAACCCCACTCACGGCTCAGGATGTTGCTCGGCCATCCGTTTCGCACTCGGCAAACTCTGCCGATCCAGCAAACTCGATCCGAAACGTGAATCGTCAAATGGAAGGAGAGCAACGCATCATGGGCAACCCAAAGAAAGTCGTTTTAGCGTATTCCGGTGGACTCGATACGTCGGTTATCGTCCCCTGGTTGAAAGAGACCTACGGATGTGAGGTCGTCACGTTCACTGCGGACGTGGGGCAAGGACCGGACGAGTTGGTCGGACTGGAAGAGAAGGCGCTTCAGAGCGGCGCGAGCAAGGCGATCGTTGCCGATCTACGGGAGGAATTCCTCGTCGACTATGCCTTCCCCGCGCTGCGTGCCGGGGCGATCTACGAGGGGACCTATCTTCTCGGAACAGCGACTGCCCGCCCGGTGGTCGCCAAACACATGGTTGAGGTAGCTCATCAGGAGAGCGCGGACGCCCTCTCGCACGGATGCACCGGGAAGGGGAACGATCAGGTTCGCTTCGAGCTGACGTTCAAGGCGATCGATCCCTCTCTCCCAGTGATAGCGCCGTGGCGAGAACCCGCATGGACGCTCGAATCCCGCGAGGATGCTCTCGAGTATGCGGAGACCCGCGGGATTCCCGTGTCGAGCTCGAAAGCGTCAATCTACAGCCGCGATCGAAACCTGTGGCACATCAGTCACGAGGGAGGAGACCTCGAGGATCCGTGGAGCGAGCCGAAAGAGAGTACGTTCTGCTTGACGGTTTCTCCCGAGGAGGCGCCGTCGGTGCCGGCCTATCTGACGGTCGAGTTTGAAGCCGGGATCCCCGTTGGAATTGACGGGATCCTCCTTGGCCCGATCGATCTGATGACGGCGCTTAACAAGATCGGGGGGGCACACGGTGTAGGACGCGAGGACATCGTCGAGAATCGCTTGGTGGGAATGAAATCCCACGGCGTCTATGAAACCCCTGGGGGCACGATCCTCTACAAGGCACTTGCTGCACTGGAGAGCCTCTGCCTCGATCGCCGGTCGGCGCACCACAAGGCGCTGGTCGCACAGCGGTACTCCGAACTGGTCTACAACGGGATGTGGTTCACGCCGCTACGGGAAGCGTTCGACGCGTTCGTCGCCTCGCTGGCAAAGACCGTCACCGGATCGGTTCGGATGAAGTTGTACAAAGGCGGCTGCACGGTCGTCGGCCGGAAATCTCCGTTCAGCCTCTACGATGAGAATCTCGCAACGTTCGGACAGGACGATGTGTACAACCAGGCTGACGCGACGGGGTTCATCAACCTGTACGGCCTTCCGTTGGCGGTGACCGGCCTTCAGGTGATGTCTCGGAATTCCGCGCCGGTCGGAGCGGGGAGCACGGCGACGTGAAGACGCTCGAAACCAAGGGTGCAGCGTTGTGGGGCGGTCGATTCACCGCTTCAATGGACGAACACGTTCAAGTGTTCAATGACTCGTTCGCCTTCGATCGGAGGTTGGCACCCGATGACATCGCGGGATGCGTCGCCTATTCAACGGCTCTGAAGAATGCCGGATTGCTTGATGCGGAGGAACATTCGGCGCTGTTTGAGGGGCTTCAGGAGATCGAGCAGGAATTCGCAACTGGCTCATTCGTTGCCTTGCCTACGGATGAGGACATCCATACCGCCATTGAGCGACGGTTGCACGAACTTGTCGGCGTTGTCGGCGGGAAGCTGCACACGGGGAGGTCGCGCAATGACCAAGTCGCCACGGCGCTTCGTCACCACCTGCTCGATGCGGCGGAGGATCTCATCACGAGCTTACGATCCCTTCAGGGAGGAGTTGTTCACAAAGCCGAAGCGAATCTGGGCATCGTAATGCCTGGATATACGCACCTGCAGCGTGCACAGCCAATCCTGTTCAGCCACTGGCTGATGTCGTTCTTCTGGAAGTTCGAACGCGATATTGGTCGGCTGACTGGGGTTCGCGAGCGGACAAGCGTTTGTCCGCTGGGATCTGGGGCGTTGGCAGGGAACCCGTTTGGGATAGATCGCGATCAGCTGGCTGAGGCGCTTGGGTTTGAAAGCGTCTCGGAGAACAGCCTCGATGCAGTAGAAGATCGGGATTTTGTGGTCGAATTCCTGTTCGCAGGCGCAATGCTCCAGACCCATCTCAGCTCACTGGCCGAGACGGTCATCCTTTGGTCAAGCGAGGCGTTCTCGTTCATTCGACTGGACGAAAGACATTGCACAGGATCGAGCCTAATGCCGCAGAAACGCAATCCGGACACGCTCGAATTGATCCGTGGCAAGTCAGGTCGGGTTCTCGGGCATCTCATGGGGTTAATCACGACGCTCAAGGGGCTGCCCTCCGGCTACAACAAGGACCTTCAGGAGGACAAGGAGGGCCTGTTTGACGTCATCGATACCTTGGTGGCCGAACTTCCAATTGCCGAATCCGTCGTGGAGTGGATGATGCCGAATGCAGCGCACATGTCGGCGGCATGCAACGCAACCATGATGGCCACGGACCTGGCCGACTATCTCGTCCTCAAGGGAATCCCGTTCCGCGAAGCTCATCACATTGTCGGAAACGTTGTCCTGCAAGCCGAGAGAGCCGGCTTGGCTATTGATGCGCTTCCGCTCTCGTTCTATCAACTTATCCATCCAGCGTTTGGAGAGGATGTCGTAGAAGTCTTCGACGTTCGCTCCTCGGTCGCCCGCCGAACATCCAAAGGAGGGACCGCTCTTGAGGCTGTCGAGCGCCAGTTGTTGGAAGCGCGTGCGATTCTCACTGAAGCAGACATCGAACGTGCTGCAAAGAGGGATGGCGAATCTAGGACGGTTACCGCTCACAGCGAGACCGATCCCAACAAGAGTGTTGGGTGAATTCAACAAGGAGGATTTCATGTCAAACTGCCCTGAATGTGGCGGAGTGTTGAAGTTGAGCCCGGATGTGATAGCACACGAGATTCTCGATTGCCCCACGTGCGGGACGGAATTGGAAGTGATGTCCGTCGATCCCATCAAGATTGCGCTGGCGCCTGAAGAAGAAGAGGACTGGGGGGAGTAACCGCGATCTGGTGAGAGCTCGCTCCTTGGTCTCAATCTCTACTTGCTTTTGGAGGAAGCCATGAAGAAGACGAAGCTGGGTCTGCTTTTTTCTCGAGTGCGTTACGAGGAGAAACTGCTCTTTCAGGCGGCCCAGAGACACGCAGCCGTGCAACTTGTGCCCCTCAACACCAACGACCTCGTGCTCGATTTCTGCACCCTGCCTGACGTAGACGTGGTGCTGGACCGGGAGATCTCCCAATCTCGCGCGTTGCACGTACTGAACATGCTGGAAAATACGGGGGTCAAAACGGTCAACAGCCTTGATACCGCCCGAATCGGAGGTGACAAGGTCCTGACGTCACAGCAGCTCCGGAAAGCGGGAATTCCCACTCCCCGCGTCAAGGTAGCTTTCACCCGAGAGGCTGCACTGAGAGGGATTGAGGAACTGGGGTACCCGGTCGTCCTCAAGCCGGTGGATGGTTCATGGGGCAGGCTTATGGCCAAGATCGAGAATCGCACGGCCGCTGAGGCCATTCTCGAACACAAGGCACACTTGAGTTCCCACTACCACGGAGTCTTCTACCTGCAGGAGTACGTGAGCAAACCAGATAGGGACATCCGGGCATTCGTCATTGGCGGAAAGACCGTGGCTGCAGCGTTCCGTAGTGCGGATCACTGGTTGACCAATGCGGCTTTGGGGGCGAAGGCCTATCCCTGCCCGATCACGCCGGAGTTGGACGCGTTGTGTGTCAAAGCCTGTCAGGCGGTAGGAGGCGAGGCGATTGCCGTCGACCTAATGGAGACAAAGGACGGGTTCACTGTTCACGAAGTGAATTGCGCCATGGAATTCAAGGCCTCAATGAATGCTTTGGAAGTGGATCTTCCGGGCTTGTTGATCGATCACTGCGTGCGCGTGGGCCATGAGGACAGGAAAGGATGATGATGAACGACATACGCTTGGGGATGCTGTTCTCCAGAATTCGAGTGGAGGAGAAGTTGCTCATCGAGGCGGCAAAACGACGGGGGATCACGATGTCTCTGGTTGACAGCCGCGAGGTCGTTTTCGATTTGGATGGCCGGTTTGAATTCGATGTCCTCCTCGAACGCGATGTGTCTCACGCGCGCGCACTATACGCTCTCAGCCTATTCGAGAACTCGGGCGTGCAAGCGATCAATCCATATCGTGTCGCGTTGACGTGCGGCGATAAAGTGGCGACTTCAAAAGCTCTTCGTGATGCGAGTGTCCCCACGCCCGACGTGAAGGTTGCTTTCACGCAGGAAAGCGCGCTGGCGGCGATTGAGGAGATGGGATATCCGGTCGTGCTCAAACCGGTGACCGGCTCCTGGGGGCGCCTTCTTGCCAAGATCAACGACCGGGACGCCGCGGAGGCGGTACTGGAGCACAAGGATCATCTGGGATCCTACTACCACAAGATCTTCTACGTGCAGAAGTTCCTCGAGAAGCCAGAGCGTGACATCCGCGCGTTTGTCATCGGTGACGAGGTGGTGTGCGCTGTCTATCGCTCAAGTGACCATTGGATCACAAACACCGCTCGCGGTGCTTCCGTCTCCAATTGCCCTCTGACGAGTGAGCTCCGGCAGGTCAGCTTGGCGGCCGCTGGGGCAGTGGGTGGGGGAGTGCTCGCTGTCGACCTCATCGAATCCGAAGATGGCTTGCTGGCACACGAAGTCAACTACACGATCGAGTTTCGCAACAGCATAGATCCCACCGGGATTGACATTCCTGAGAGGATTATCGACTACGCACTGGAGGTAGGACGTCGTGGACGCACGTAAGGTTCGGGTCGGAATTATCGGTGGATCGGGGTATGTGGGGGGTGAGCTCCTGAGGCTCCTCGTGCAACACCCTCATGTCAAGGTGGTGGCCGTCAGCTCCCAAACCTACAAGAAGAAGACAATTGCCCGTGTACACCCCAATCTACGAGGAGTCCCGCTGGATAGATTCATCGATCCAGACGATATTCCAGAAGTGGATGTACTGTTTGCCGCCCTCCCACATGGTGTGCTTATGAATCAGATAGACCGACTCAAGTCGATCGCCGAGAAGCTCATCGACCTGAGCGCGGACTTCCGATTGACAAACCCGGTGAAGTATGACAACTGGTACGGGTTGGTTCATCCACGTCCTGCACTCCTTTCGGAGTTTGCCTATGGTATGCCTGAAGTCCACCGAGAGGAGATTCGGGAGGCACGCTACGTCTCGGTGCCGGGATGCACGGCAACGGCGGCGATTCTGCCTCTGAAGCCTTTAGTGAATGCGTTTGACGTGAAGCTTGTTGTCGTCGACGCGAAGGTCGGCTCGTCTGCTGGAGGGGCCAGCGTCTCTCCGGCCAGTCACCATCCCGAACGTAGCGGTGTGGTTCGTTGCTACAAACCAAGCCGACACAGACATATCGCCGAAATGGTCCAGGAACTGGGCCTCCAAGAGGGATCGTTGAACTTCTCTCCTCATGCCGTGGAGATGGTTCGGGGCATTCTGGCGACATGCCACGTCTTCATCGAAGGCGACTTCACTGAACAGGATGTGTGGCAGGTCTATCTGAAGGCCTATCGTGACGAGCCGTTCATCCGCCTGATCAAAGAGAGAGCTGGAATCTACCGTTTCCCTGAACCGAAGTTGGTGGCTGGAACAAACTACTGCGACATCGGCTTCGAGAAGGACCCGCTCACGGGGCGGTTGGTGGTCATGGCTGCGATAGATAATTTGATGAAGGGAGCTGCAGGTCAGGCTGTGCAGTGCCTCAACCTGATGTGCGATTTCCCTGAGGATACGGGACTGCAGGCATTGGCGTTGCACCCCTAGTTAGGTCAAGAGGAGAAGAGAGAAAGTTACTATGAAAGTGATCAAAGTCGGCGGCGGAGACGGTATCGACTACGAGCTGTTCTGCCAGGATCTATCGAAACAGCAAGACTACGTCCTTGTTCACGGCGGTTCGGCCAGGCTCAATGAAGTATCTGCAAAACTTGGACACCCGCCCCGCTTTGTCACATCGGTGTCGGGGCACGAGAGCCGCGTAACCGACCGGAAGACCTTGGAAATCTTCAACATGATCTACGCCGGCCACATGAACAAGATGATCGTGGAAATCTTACAACGCCTGGGGGTCAACGCCGTAGGGCTCACCGGACTCGATGGGCGGTTAGTGGAAGGCGACCGGAAGGAAACTCTCAAGATCATCGAGAACGGTCGCAGGCAGGTCCTCCGTGGCGATTACAGTGGGATCATTCGGAAGGTCAACACGAAGTTGCTGAATCTGCTCTTGGAGAACGGGTATGTGCCTGTGCTTACACCTCCGGCGATCTCAGGGAATGGCGTTGCAATCAACGTTGATGGCGATCGCTTCGCGGGGAAGGTGGCTGTTGCACTGAACGCCGAGACCCTGCTTCTGTTGTCCAACGTCCCCGGCCTCCTGCTTGACGTATCCGAGGAAGACAGCCTGATCCGATCCATCCGGCCGGACCAGCTCGACGAGCACATGGAACGGGTCGCCAAAGGGAGAATGAAGAAGAAACTGCTGGGGGCAAAGGAATCGTTGATGGGGGGAGTTCGAAAAGTGGTCTTGGGCGACGCGAGAGGTAGCACCCCGGTGAGTGACGCATTGGCCGGAAAGGGGACCGTCATCGGCTAGGCCGACCCTCTCTGAGGACGGCAGCTCTACCCCGTCGGGAAAGGATGAAGCAATGGACTCAAGAACAGGGACGGAAGAGATCATCGGTCTGGAAGAATCCCACGCCAGTGGCGCGCAGAAGCCCGCTCCGATTGTGATAGTGAAGGGAGATGGGGTCCGGCTGCTGGATCAGGAAGGAAACGAGTATCTGGACTGCGGAAGCGGCATCGGAGTCGCCGCACTGGGGCACGCGCATCCAGCTTTGGTCCGTGCGATATCGGACCAGGCCGGCGCGCTGATCACTTGTGCAACGGGGTACTACCACAACGATGTCCGAGCACGATTGCTGGGGAGGCTATCAGAGATCGCCCCCGGGGATCTCAACCGTGTGTTCCTGAGCAATTCGGGCACGGAAGCTGTTGAGACCGCGATGAAGTTGGCTCGCGTATGCACCCAGCGCGAAGGCATCGTAGCAGCAATGAGGGGGTTCCATGGACGGACCTTAGGAGCGCTTACCGCCACCTGGAAACCGTCTGACCGCAAACCCTTCGAGCCATTGCTGCCGGGAGTATCCCACGTTCCCTTCAATGATGTGGCGAGCCTGGAGAGGGCAATTACGCATGGGACCGCCGCGGTGCTGCTCGAACCGATTCAAGGGGAAGGTGGAATCCATCCTTCCAGCCTCGAGTATCTTCAGGTCGCTCGGCGTCTGTGTGATCAGCGCGGGGCTCTGCTGATCCTCGACGAAGTCCAGTGCGGCA
>Ga0114923_10000898_pt1 | contig 21284 bp, 35 predicted proteins | sample SumtaG_FD_89578 | JGI IMG/M metagenome (GOLD analysis project Ga0114923, IMG submission 89578) | Deep subsurface microbial communities from Indian Ocean to uncover new lineages of life (NeLLi) - Sumatra_00157 metaG | ecosystem: Environmental > Aquatic > Marine > Oceanic > Sediment | place: near...
AAGGAGTTGCATGGGATAAGGAAGAAACGTGCAAAAAAGAAAAGAAACGCTTAGGACGGCGTCTAAGGCGTCGCAGTATTAAATGGTGTATTTGCCTTCACCTGGTACTGATCGTGCCGCCTTGCTAGCGTGTCGTAAGCGAAAATAGTACTTATACACAATAAGAAAGGATATTATTATGTCTACTTGTAGACGGCATCCAATTGCCAGAAATAAACAAATAAAAAGAACAGCAGCGAATCAAGATATAATGCTTTGTATGTGGCTAAGAGGGGCAAGCGAAAAGTATATGGCAAATACACTCGGAGCACCATGGAATGAGCCGGGACACACGAACGGCTCTGCAATAAGAACAGCAGTGTATAAGTTAGCCCGAGGACATACAGTTCGGAACTTTATGCAAGATCAAGAAACTGTGTTGTTTAATAAATTGACAGTGAACCGAACAGGGGTACCGGTGACCGAAAGGGAAATAGGTTTAATCAACGCCATGATCAAAGCCAAAAAGAAAGCAAGGTACATGGCTCGTTTATGCGGTAGGAGTATAGCGAATATGAATCAGATCCTAGACAGTGATTCAAACAGAAAGGAAAGTTTAATATGCTAATAAACAGAGAACAGCTTTTAAAGGAACTGGATTCCGTTTCAGCTGGTTTAAGTACGAGGGAGATAATTGAACAGAGTTCGTGTTTCGCTTTTACAAAGAAAAGGGTGATGACGTTTAATGATGATGTAGCCTGTGTCCACAGTACATCACTTAAAATCAAAGGGGCCGTCCCCTCCGCCCCGCTATTAAACATCTTACGAAAACTAACTGATGACGAACTGAATATCATATGCGTCCAAGGGGAAGAAGGAAGTTCCCTGGAAATAAGTACGAAACGAAAAAAAGTCACTATTCGAATTGAAGACGAAATAATGCTTCCCATCAATACGGTTGAGACTGCTGAGGAGTGGAAGAAGTTACCGTCCGATTTTGAAGAAGCGATTCGCATCATAAAGGAGTGTGCAGGTACGGACGAAACAAAGTTCAACCTAACGTGCATAAACATCACACCCAAGTGGATTGAGGCTTGTGACGGATATCGTCTGGCACGATGGTCGATGCCTATTAAGATTGCCGAGCCGATACAAGTGCGGGCGGATACAATTCGGCACGTGCTGGCCTTGGGTATGATTGAGTTTGGGGAAACTGATAGTTGGTTGCATTTCCGCAATGATGATGGCTTAGTAATGAGCTGTCGGAAGTATAAGACCGATTATGTAAATTTGTCGAAGCACTTGAAAGTCACCGGTTCCCCTATCACTCTTCCCAAAAACTTAGTTGAGGGAATTGAAGCCGCCGATGTTTTCAGCAGCGAAAGTGTTGAAGGTAGCAACCAAATTACTGTTTTGTTGAAACAGAACAAAATCAAAATTGTAGGTGAAGGGGTAAATGGGAAGTATGAACAAGTCGGGAAGGTGAAATACAATGGCCCGAAAATCAAATTCCTTATTAGTCCGACTATACTGATTGACATCCTGCAGAAACATACTACCGCAGAACTAAGCGATAGTAAGCTCAAAGTTCAAGTGGGTAAATATCGTTACGTAACAGCTATCTCTTCACAGGAATAAAAATGAGCAAAGGATTTTTTCCACAATCGCAGGCAGCTTCCATAAAGCCGTCCACTGGAATAGCCAAGTGTGGGGCATGCAAACTGCATAAAACTTGCCACACTCCTAGGATGAAACCTATGGGTAAGGGAAGGAAGAATATACTTATTATATCCGATGCCCCGACAGAGTTGGAAGACAGGAAGGGAGTATCGTTTGTTGGAAGAGAAGGCGAATTTCTTAAAAAGCATTTAACAAGATTGGGTGTGGACCTGAAAAGGGATTGCATTAGAACACATGCTGTCACATGCCATCCAAAACACGACTTTACAGATATCAATATAGATGCTTGTCAATCGCATATAATAAAGACAATCAAAAAACACAACCCGATATTAATAATCCTTCTAGGGGATACAGCAATTAAGTCGTTGATGTCGTGGGTGTGGAAAGATAGTGTAGGAGGCCCAGGCAGATGGATGGGCTTCCTAATGCCCAACCAAAAATTAAATACGTGGATAATGTCTACATACCATCCGAAGAAGGTGCTGTACAAAAAAGATCCATTATTGGAAAAAGCGTTTAAGGCACATCTAAAAACTGCTATTAAGAAAGTTGGAACACGGCCCTGGAAAAAATTACCCAAGTATGAGGGCGATGTTGAAATAATAACAAACCCATCCAAAGCGGCACGTGCTATCGAAGTCCTGGGAAGGCAGGCTAGTTGCCTTGCCTTTGATTATGAATGTAATTGTTTAAAACCAGAATACAATAAAGCCGCTTTGATAAGTGCCTCAATTTGTTTTGATAACAAGGATACTATCGCATTTCCTTTTACCAAGTCGGTACGGGAGCCTTTCATTAAATTACTGCGAAGGCCTGTATGTAAGATAGCTTGCAATATAAAATTTGAAGACCGATGGACGCGATACCATTTAAAGACAGGAGTACGAAATTGGTATTGGGATACAATGATAGCCGCCCATGTTTTAGATAACCGAAAGGAGATAACTAGTTTAAAATTTCAAAGTGCTGTTCTTTTAGGAATGGATTGTTATGATGGACACATAGAGCCATTTCTTAAAAGCGACAAAAGTAAATTAAATAGAATCAACGAAATTGATATGCGAGATTTATTATTGTACAATGGACTTGATTCTCTTTTGACTTTTAAAGTTGCTTTAAAACAAATTAAGTTATTAAATAAAATGAAAGGATGATAATGAGCAAAATATTATGCACAGACACAAAAAAAGTATTCGACGCGTTGGGTTATTTCCAAGGTTTCAAACCGGTGGACTTCCTGGGACCAGTATTGGAAAAGTTTGATCCAATATACATGGAACGGGATAATATCGAAAATGACTATAACATCAAACAGTTAATTCCTTATGTCCTTATCAAAGACAAAAATCAAGGTGTCTTTGTGTATCGACGGACACCCATGGGAGAAGAAGGTAGACTGCATGGGAAGCTGTCCTTGGGCATCGGCGGGCATGTGAATGATGACGAAACTTTGTTCCAAGGAGCCCGACGAGAAGTTATGGAAGAGGTTGGGTTATTAGATTTCGATCTTTTCTTCCATGGATTCGTTAACAATGACAATACCGATGTTGGCCGTGTGCATCTCGGTATTGTGTTTATTGTTAAGACAGAACTGGAAAAGGATATTGAAATGGTCGACGCCGGTGTGGAGCCCTTCGGGTTTTTGGACCCGGAGGAATGTGCAAGTCGGAGCATGGAGTTTGAAGGTTGGAGTGAATTAATCATTCCATACTTACTGTAGAAAGGGATACAATGTTAGATGGTCGAATATGTGATAACTGTGAAAAAAGAGATTGTGATGGGAAATTGTTTATAACAGTAAATCCGATTGCATTGATACGGTCGGGGCCGCAGCAAGTCCGCACTGTATGTATGGGTAAACGCGATATACTGTACGACAATGACAGTCGTCCTTATTTTGTATTGACGTTCGGACATGGTGACAGAGAAAGAGTTCCTTTGGATCGTATGTGATTGGATTAAAGAATGCAAATAGAGGCGACTACAAACAAAGCGTACAAACTTCTACATGACGGTGTCATTACATTGTCAGGGGTAGAGGCTAATGGTATTAAGATTGACACGGATTACTTAGACAGTGCCTTTGAAATGTGTACTGCTAAAATTCAACAACTAACTGAGTCGATACATAAAACACCGGAATTCAAATTATGGAAGAAACGATACGGACAAAAGACTAACATGGACTCCGGCACTCAGTTGGGGAAAATCCTGTTTGAAGTAATGGACTACGAATGCCCTAACTTAACAAGTACAGGAAAACCCAAGACGGATGAGCCTACGCTAGAACAGTTGGACATTCCTTTTGTGCAAGACCTTCTAGGAATTAAGAAACTGAAGAAGGCCCGAAACACATACCTTCAAGGTATCCGTAGAGAAATCACCGCAGATGGTTTTATCCATCCGGTATTTAATTTACATCTGGTGGATACGTTTCGCAGCAGTAGTGATTCTCCAAACTTTCAAAACATGCCTATCCGAAATGCAGAGATAGCAGAACTTATAAGGCAATGCTTTATAGCCAGGATGCTTAATAGACAACTTGTTGAAGTTGATTATGGCGGTGTGGAGATTCATGGGGCCGCTTGGTATCATAAAGATCCAACAATGCTCAAATACCTAAAGGACGAAACTAAGGACTTGCACCGCGACATGGCCCGGCAATGTTATATGTTACCTAACCGGGAGATGTTAGATCCTGTAGATAAAAAAGACGGTAAACGGATAGCCATGATTAGGTATGTGGGGAAAAACCGTTTTGTGTTTCCAGAGTTTTATGGGGATTGGCATTACAGCTGTGCCCCTGCAATATGGGCCGCCATTGATGAACTCAGTCTTACAACACGCAACGGAGCGTCGATTCGTAAATGGTTAAAGAAGAAAGGAGTACGTTCCCTCGGGTCACTTAAGAAAGAAAAGGGCGACGACGGTAAGTGGCATTACCCCAAAACAAAGCCCGGAACTTTTATACATCATATCAAGGATGTTGAAGACGACTTTTGGAATAGACGTTTTAAAGTATATGGACAATGGAAGAAGGATTGGTACAACGCCTATTTAAAGAAAGGTAGTTTCACAACCTTAACTGGTTTTGAAATTGGAGGGATACTTAGAAAGAACGAGGTAATCAATTACCCGGTACAGGGAGTTGCCTTCCATTGTTTGTTGTGGAGTTTGATTCGTATAAGTAAGCTCCTTAAAAAGTACAGAATGAAAAGTTTGATTGTGGGACAAATACATGATAGTATCGTGTCCGATGTAGTGATTAAGGAATTGCAAGACTATCTGGAGATAGTACACACAGTAATGACAAGAGACATCAAAAAGTATTGGCCATGGATTATAACACCACTTGAAATCGACGCCGAGGCTGCCCCGCCTGGGAAAAGTTGGTTTGAGAAAGAGGAGATTCAAATATGAAAAAGCAACAAAAGGTTGTACCTATAACACAACGAATATATAATGTGTTAAAAGAAGATGGAGGTGTTGTCAGTGCCGCGGTTATCGCTGGCCTTTTGGGAATAGAAGATCATGGACGGCTTTATACTGCTTTCTGTGTATTGGTGGATGAAGGTCGTATTTTAAAATCACGATCAGGGTACCGTCTACCTGGCGTAGACAATATTGAATGAAAGGCAAACAATGTTAAGAGTCAAAGTGACAAAAACGAATATCGGAATCTTATTACGAAATAACGCAACAGAAGGTGTGTATGGCGAAGTCAAAAGAACGTTTGGAAGTTTTAACTCCTTCTACCCAAGAGTAGGTATGGTGTTTGGTGTGGACTTTTTAAAAATACTTAATATAGTGATGCAGCTTACTTATGCCCAGGTTCCTTTCATTTCAATATACACAATTGATGATAAAGAAAACATAACATTCGAAGTGCTGGCACCCTAAGATAATAAGAAAGGTTTCATGTATGAAAAAAGAAATTGAACTATATAAATTATATCGACCAAAGACATTCAAGGAAGTGTTAGGACAGAAGGCTGCATTGTCGGCACTCAGCACATTGATAAGCCTTGGTAAGGTACCACGTGCATTGCTTTTCACTGGCCCGAGCGGTTGTGGCAAAACAACGCTGGCCAGAATACTGGCACGGAAACTCAAGTGCGGTTTGCGATATGACCTCCAGGAATTTAATACTGCAAACTTCAGGGGCATTGATACAGTCAGGGGCATCAGCTCTTGTATGCACATGGCTCCCATTGAAGGTCCATGCAGAATATGGATCATCGATGAAGCCCACAAAATGACAGGCGATGCCGGAGACGCCATGCTCAAAATCCTGGAGGATACGCCTGGGCATTGCTACTTCTTTCTTTGCACAACCAATCCTCAAAAACTATCAAAGCCTATCCGTACTCGGTGCACGGAAATTGCTGTAAAATCATTGTCCTCTAAGGACATTGAAAACTTGATCCTCGAAACGTGCAAGAAGGAAAAGAAGAAATTACCGGAAGATGTCGTGGAAGCGATTGTGGATTGTTGCGAAGGCTCAGCACGGAAGGCGATGGTATTTTTACATTCAGTAATCGAGATGGACGATGAAGATGATATGTTGGAACTGATACAGCCTCCAACAATGGAAACGGACAGTATTGAAATTGCCCGGGCCTTAATCAACTCCCGTACCAATTGGACAACGATGGCTAATATATTGAAGGGATGTGATTTAAAGGAAGCCGAGGGCATTCGTCGTTTAGTAATGGCCTATACCAGCAAGGTTATGTTGGGCGGCGGGAAGAACTCCGGGCAATGCTTTGCAATACTATCCGCATTCGAAGAGCCTTTCTATAACAGTGGACAGGGTGGCCTGATGAGGGCCTGTTACGAAGTAGTGGAAGGGGGTGAGTAACATAAAAGAAAAATTTAATAATTATTGAGGCTGGTCGGCGATAATATAATGTAGAGTGTTACATACAATATAATAGAAAGGTGATGGATAATGGAACAAATTGTGGAACTTGATTTAAACCAACTGGATACGGATTGGGTGCGACAGCCCAAGCTGTATTACAAGTTTGCTGAAATGCTGGCCCATGCGAAAGCAAAAGTTGACGTTGCTAAGGCATTGCTAGAAGTAACGGTAGCAGAGTTGGATGGGATGATACGAAGCAACCCGGAAAAGTACAAACTTGAAAAGGTAACAGAGTTGATGGTCCGCAACGCGGTGACATTGCACAAGAAACATAAACGGGTCACAATGGAATACAATGAAGCCCGTCACGAAATGTATGTATTGCAAGCCGCTGTCAATACACTGGACCATCGCAAGGCGGCCCTGGAAAACTTGGTACGGTTGCAGGGACAGAACTACTTCAGCACTCCCCAGGCAACTACCGAAAATGCCCAAACTGCAAAGAGGGGCCTGGGTGATAAGCGGCGTCGCAGGGCCCGGGATAAAGAAGGGAGTAAGAAATGATTAAAACCGCCCTTGTGTTACTCATTGCATTGCCTCTGCTTGCATACTTCTGTACGAAGTTTGCTATGTACGGGTATTACAGGGCAAAGAAATTATACGAAGAAAAAAACAGTTAGACAAAGATTCGAATCTTTAATTTATTTTTAGGAGAACCTTAAATGGGAAAGCGTAAGAAGCGTAAGAAAAGACAAGTGGTAGCACGCAAGCGAAGGGAAACCGGCGGTAGTGGATTGTTTACACTGCCCAAAGGTGTGGAAGACTTCGTTGTAAAAACTACCGGCACGATGAAGATTGATGTGATACCGTACGAAGTCGGCGAGGGCAACCCCAAAGCCGACAAGGGCGAACTGTACATGGAACGGACGTTCTGGGTACACAGGAGCGTTGGTGTTAACGACGCTTGGGTGGTGTGCCCTGCGAAAACGGCAAACAAGCCGTGCCCGGTATGCGAGTTTGTCAACAAGATGAAGAACAGTGACGATGCCGACGACGAAGATACCGCCAAGACCCTTAAGGTATCGGAACGGATGCTCGTTAATGTCCGCGACCTTAAATCGAAAAACAAGAAGGTCATGGTCTGGCATGTCAGTTACGCCTACTTCGGACGGGCGTTGGACAGTGCATTGGAAAGCGAATTCGAAGGTGATGACGACAACATGGATACGTTTTACGATCCCGATGATGGATTCTCGTTGCGGCTGTTAGTCGAAACAGGATTCGAAGGGAGAGGCTATTCCGTTTCCCGTGTTGATTTCAAACCTCGCAAAGACACATTGTCCGATGAGATCTTAGATGAAGCCGTATGTCTGGATGAGATTTTGGAAGTCAAGTCATACGATGAAATCAAGGATATGTTGTACGGCGAAGAAGCCGAAGAAGAAGAAGCCGACGACGACGACGCCGAAGAAGGCGACGATGACGACGCCGAAGAAGGCGACGACGAAGAATGGGATGACGATGACGACGCCGAAGAAGGAGACGATGATGAAGATGCGGATGATGGCGACGATGACGACGATCCCGAAGAAGATGATGATGCGGACGATGATGATCCCGAAGAAGATGGCGATGATGATGGCGACGAAGATGGCGACGAAGATGACGATGATGATGATGGCGACGACGCCGACGACGACTGGGACGACGACGATGAAGAAGAAGAAGAGTTGACTCCCAAGCAGAAGAAAGCCGCCGCCAAGAAAGCCAAGGCTGAAAAAGAAGCCAAGGCCGCCAAGAAGGCCAAGAAGGACAAGAAGTCAACTAAGAAGTCAACTAAGAAATCATCGAAGAAGTCCTCCAAGAAATCGTCGAAGAAGTCCTCCAAGAAGACTTCTAAGAAACGGAGGAAAAAATAATTTCCATCTGTTATAGTTATATACCTTTAACCTAAAAAACATTACACAACAGAAAGGAGCTTTGACTTAAAAAGTCGGTAGCGGATAACAGGCTCACCCATAAAACCGCTGCCGGCTTTTTTATTTTAAAAACATGGACATTGAAGAAGTCAAAAGGATGATGAAGATGAAAAAGAAAAAGAAAACAAAATTAACCGGTGCCGATTTCCTCAGTACTGGGAGTACATTACTCAACTTAGCCCTCACTGGAAAACCCAAGTGCGGGTTTGTTGTTGGTAAATACCACCTCCTCGTGGGGGATTCAGCCAGTGGTAAAACATGGCTAAGCTTAACATGCTTGGCAGAAGCTGCTACGAAAAAACGATTTAAAAATTATCGTTTTATATTCGACAACTGCGAAGACGGAGCTTTGATGGACATCGAACGATACTTTGGCAAACGTGTTGCTAAGCGTTTGGAGCCTCCTGCAACCGATAACAATGGGATGCCTGTGTACTCCAGTACTATTGAAGAGTTCTATTATCACATAGACGACGCCCTCAGTACGGGCGGCTCTTGTATATACATATTGGACTCAATTGATAGTTTGACCAGTAAGTCGGAACGGGAAAAATTCCACGCACAAAAGAACGCCCATCGAAAAGGAAACCAAACAGCCGGCAGCTTTGGGGATGGGAAGGCTAAGGTCAACTCAGGGTTCATCCGTGATGTAATTGGGAAGTTGAAAAAGACAAACTCCATTCTAATCATCATTAACCAGACCCGGGATAACTTGGGTTTTGGTTTTGAAACAAAAACTAGATCGGGGGGAAGGGCACTCCGGTTTTACGCATGTCTCGAAATATGGAGTAGTATCAAACAACGTATTAAGAAAACAGTACGAGGGAAGAAAAGACAACTGGGTATCATGTGCAAGATATTAGTTAAGAAAAATAGAATAACTGGACAAGAAGATAATGCAGTTATTATTCCCATATACCATTCGTCGGGGATAGACGATGTTGGAAGTTGTGTGTCCTTCTTAATTGAAGAGGGGCACTGGAAAAAAGCTGGGAACAAAATAAACGCGAAGGAATTTGACTTCAAAGGAACGGAAGAACAAATCGTTCGTAAGATTGAAAAGGATAATTTGGAAAATGACTTAGTCTCTATTGTCGGTGATGTATGGGATGAGATACAACAGGCAGAAAGAGATGCAGTAAAAAGAAAGAGAAGGTACGAATAAATGAGTCTAAGAAAGATAAATTTAAAAACGGGTGACAATACATGCAAAGTAAAGGAACTGGAACGTGGTGACTATTTCGTTGTTCCCAGTACCGGTACATTATATAGAATGATACACAGCAATCAGCCCATCAAAGGTTATACGTATCCAATAGTGGAAGTCGGGACTGGCGAACTGAAACCGGACTTCAACAGGGAAGAACGGGTTCTAAAAATAACTGTCGACATCGTGGAGGTGTAATTATGAAAGGCATTCGTCATTTACGACTCAAAGGAAACGATGGCATGGTCGTAGCGGATACCCTTGTACAAGGCTGCTACTTTACACAATGTGAAAAATTGTTTCGTGTCATAAACCATGTTGCAGGTAGGGAACAAATGACAGTACTGGATGTGGTGAAGTGTGAATTACGTGATTTCGATACCAATTTTTATGTTAGAGAAATCAATGTCGATATAACAGAGGTATAAAATGACAATCAAAATAAACCGTGAAGATGACAGGCCGGGACTCGTGGCGGCTAAAAATTTAAAACATGGGGATAGCTTTTGGTACTGCGGTAGTCTTTTTCGCATGATCAGTTATCCTGGTGGTAAAGGAAGAAAGAAACTGTGTGTGTTAAATGAGAAACAAAGCTTAGTCGATTACAGTTTTCCAATGGACACAGAAGTCGAAGTGGTAGATGTAAATATGGAAGTATTTGTACAGGAGTAAAAATGAGTTTAAGAAATATAAGTTGGAAACATGAAGACGGCACGTGCAAAGTGAAGGAACTGAAATGCGGTGACTTTTTCATCCTTCCTACTACCGGTATATTATATAGAATGATATACAGTGAGGTCCCTGTTGCTGGGCATTCATATCCAATAGTGGATGTAGAAACTGGCATACTGAAACCAAACTTCAACAGGGATGCAGTTGTATTGCCGGTCACTGTCGACATTGTGGAGGTATAAAACAATGAACAAAACCTGGTTGATATTAGATACGCCCTACTTGTGTCACAGGGCAAAACATTCAACACCCGAACTCCAACACGAGGGAATGAGTACGGGGATCCTTTATGGTGTGCTGAGGGATATATTAACTTTGCAACAACAATTCCAAACTAAGCACATCGTCTTTTGTTGGGACTACGGTTTTGGGTTACGGAAGACGTTGAATATAAACTACAAAGCCAATCGCGTGCCCAGTACTGATCCAGTCACAGTGGAATTTGAAACAGAGTTCCGGGAGCAAATGAATAAGCTCCGACAACGGTACTTGCCTAAGATAGGATTCAGAAATGTATTCTATCAAAAGGGGTACGAGGCCGATGATATAATTGCAAGTATATGTCACAAGCTCCCCAAAGACGAATATGGTGTTATTGTATCAGGGGACCACGATATGTATCAGTTGCTATCCCCAAACATCTCTATATACAAACCCGGTAAGGGCACCTACACGGCACGCAATTTCAAAAGGGAGTTTGGGATACCAGCAAAGCACTGGGTGTATGTAAAGGCCCTTGCTGGTTGCAGTTCCGACAACGTCAAAGGCATACAGGGCGTCGGAGAAAAGACTGCAATCAAGTACATGAAAAAACAACTTAACAGAACTCACAAGGTGTATGCACGTATAAAAGCGGAGAAGGATGCGATGCTTAAAACAAATGTACCCCTTGTCCGTCTTCCGTATAAAGGCGTTGATACATTTAAGTTGAGGGATGATAAAGTAACCCAAAAGGGTTGGGATAATGTTTGTGATGCGTTGGGTATGAAATCGTTACGTGACAAACATGCAAAAAGAAAGGTGAAAGGCGATGCTCCTCTTATGTAAAGCGTGGATTATTTGTGGGATTGTATTTTTCATATTAATGCTTATTGTTAATAAGCGTCGAAAGAAAAGAAGGAAGAGTTTTATAATGCAGTTAATTTTCTGTGTAATCCTAGCACCGGCTATGCTGGTCTATTGGATGTACAGTATCTGCAGAGAATATCGTAAGTACCAAGAAAAACATAAAGGATATGACAAATGAAAACAAAAAAGAAAAGTGAAAAGGTAAGAGTAAGTTGCCGGACATGCAAACACGAGGATAAAATAACCCTGGCACCGGGGAAACCCGCTACGTCGATACCTTGTCCGGTATGTAACAAACATACACTTCGTCGCCTGAAAATGGTATGGGAGTAATACAATGTGTAACGACGTGAAGATTGGTCCTATGTGTGAGGGCGTTGAAGAAGTGTTAAGTAAGAAAAGTTTAATAGACGATCTGTACGAACAGATGGAAAGGATAGCACAATACTGTGTAAAAGTCAACAAGGGACAACCCCCATTAAAGCAGGTTGTTTCCATAGGCATGGACATGAGCCTTAATTATGCACTTGCGGTAATATACGATATTGTTCGTAGATCATTGGAACGCCGCGAGGATAAGGATGGGTTTGTTATACACAAAGAAAACCCCAATCGCTTTGAAAGAAAAATCAAAGTGGAATTGTTGGCGGAACAATTGAAAGAAGCCCAGGCAAGTCCGATTAAAATAACTTGTAAGTGCTGCGAACGAAAAATTGTATCGTGGGCCATGTTTCGTTGTTACTATTGTGGGTTGTGGTTTTGTCTGGGATGTGCTCCTAAGCATTTTGGCGGACCGCGTCCTAAAGATTTTCTTATAGAAAAAGTGAACAGTGGAAGGAGTAAGAATGGACAGTGATAAAGTTGGTGCGGTGTTGATTATCTTTCTCATATTCGCAGTTGGAGTAATGGCTGGGTATGCCTTCCAAGCTGGGATGACGATAAGTATAGATGATATCATGGACCAGGAAATTATCGAATACAGGGATGTTCGATACAAATTAATTGAAGTTGAAAGGCTTCATATTGAATGGAAAAGTGTGGAAGGAGTGGACTGTGAGTAAAGAAACCGTTGAAGAGATGTTAGCGTGGATGAGAAAAAAGCATTGTGAGTGTGACCCTGATACGGGGCATATATGTGTGACGTGTAATCTTCTTGACGATGTTATTACAGAACGCAAACAATTTGCACGTATGAAGGAAGTAACAAAAAAAGTATTGAATGCTATTATGTCGTACCCCCTCTACATATATCAGAATGGTAAAACTGGATGGCGTTGTTCAGTATGTGGAAGGTCCGATCGAAATCCAAACACAATGAAACACAATGACGGATGTGCTTATGCCGAAGCCATCCTCATTATTAACCCAAAGGATATAAAATGAATTCAATCATTTCTATAATGGAAAAAAGAGTGACACCTTTATTAAGGTTAGTGAGGCAATGCAATGAGTGTATTGACAGATTAGAAGAAGAAGGATTCAAAATCGAAATCAAAGCAGCAGGTACGTGGGTGTCGTTGCGACAGTGTACAAAAGATTTTGCTGACAGTACGGTAGAGGAAGGTGCCTTGATAGGGGACTCTAATTATGTTGTACATATCCAACCGTTCCAAGCTATCTTGGTTAAGATAACAGCAGAACTGAAAAGACTATTTGACGAAAAGTATCAAATAGACATACGTGTATTACAGATTGGGTTTGGAAGATCCCTGATTGTTGATAGAATGAGTGTTGTTATTTTTCCGTGCAAAATTACAATCGAAGACGAAGTGGAAGAAGAAGAGGTGTACCCCGATGATGAAGAATAAAAAGAAAAGAAGAAAAGGTCAAGGCAAAGGCAGTAGTTTCGAACGGGAGATATGCAAACTGTTAAGCCGTTGGTGGACGAATGATAAACGGGACGACGTGTTCTGGCGTACGGACGGAAGCGGTGCCAGGGCCAAGACTCGCAGTAAAACAAATCAGTCCACGTTCGGTCAGTGTGGAGACATACAAGCTAGCGATCCTATTGGACAACCGTTGATAGACTTATGCACTATCGAATTGAAACGGGGATACAAAAACGATACGCTTATGGACCTGCTGGATAAAACAGAACGTATGAAGGTACAGGGATTCGAAGATTTTATTTTGCAGGCCAGGCAAGACGCTAAAAATGCCGACAGTAAATTTTGGGTTGTTATAACTAGACGCAACCAAAGGGAAGCACTTGTAACTATACCCATATCTTTTTATAAGGTTTTACGGGAGTATCACACAAAGCATTTAATTTCCACGTGGAGTCCTGCATGTAGTATGCGGTTATGTGTACGCCCTTATGATAAGAATATAACTAAGTGGACGGATAAAAAAGGTAAGAAGCACACCAAGACAGAAAAGATTATTTTAAAAACCGTGCCTTTGACTGTAATGTCCTTTCCCTTGTCTGTCTTTCTTGAAATTGTGGATAGGAACATAATTGAAGATTTAAGAGAACGGTATGTATAAATGGACATCACTAAGAAAAAAGCTAAGCAATTGTTCAAGTTAGTCGATCAGTGGACAAGGGAAGAGATAATGGCCAGGCTGGGCGACTATGATCCAAGTGGATTGGGTTTTGCAGATCATTACATATACAAAATAAGAATAGAAGAAAAGATACGGAAGTTAGTTTATGGGACCGATGATTTGGTTGCTATAGGCTTAGCAAATGGTTTGTTAAAACCGAGAACGAAATCGAAACGTACAAAACCAATAAAAAGAAAGGTAAAGAAAAATGGATCTAACAGTGGAAAAGGAAAGCGACGGAAGAAGAATAATCGAATTAATGGTGGCAATCTTTTTTAACAGGTTGACCAAAAAAGAAATGGAAGTGGTTGAAAAAATAAGAAACAAAATGCCTATGTTAATAGGTGAGTACAATGCTTTAAAAGCAATTGCTTACAAACGGCGTATATTATAATTATGAATAAAACTAATAAGACAAAACTACTTAATGGTGATTGCCTAGAGTTGATGGAAGGTATAAAGGATGGTTCTGTAGATATAACAATCACATCACCGCCTTATGATAACATGAGAGATTATAAAGGATATAATTTTAATTTTAAAGGAATAGCGGAGCAATTATATAGAGTAACTAAAAATGGAGGGGTGGTTGTTTGGGTTGTCGGTGATGCAGTAATAGATGGTAGTGAATCCGGGACATCGTTTGAACAAGCCTTGCATTTTAAAGATATCGGATTTAATTTACATGACACGATGATATATATGAAAAAAAATCTAACACAACCTTCTGTGAATAGATATTTTTCTAGTTTTGAATATATGTTTGTTTTATGTAAAGGAAAATTAACAACATTTAACCCTTTAAAAGATCGTATAAATAAATCTGTTGGTAGAGTACATCTAACAAATCAAATAAGAAAAAAAGATGGATCAATAAATGTTAGAAAAGGACGTCATATAACTCCTAAGCATGGAATGAGATTTAATGTATGGGAATACAATGTAGGAACCGGGCAATCAACAAAAGACAAATATGCTTTTGAACATCCTGCCATATTCCCAGAGAAATTAGCTGAAGACCATATTTTAAGTTGGAGTAATGTGGGGGATATTGTTATGGACCCTATGATGGGTTCGGGCACTACTGGAAAAATAGCCGTGTTAAATAATAGAAATTTTATAGGTATTGAAATATCCGAAAAGTACTTTGCTATAGCTCAACGACGAATAAAACAAGCTAAGAAAAAACAACAATCCATGCTTTTTTAAAAGGTGCTTTAATGTTAAAACAATTGAAAATTAAATTCTTCCAAGTCCATAAAAAAATAGTAATAGACTTTGATAAACACATCACCACCATTATTGGTCCTACCGATGGGGGCAAGTCTACTATCATATGGGCATTGCATTGGGTGGTGATGAATAAACCCGCCGGGGATAATTTTATCACACACGATGAAGATCGTACTGCGGTACAGGCTGTTCTCTCTGATGGAACCACTGTCACCCGTATAAAATCCAGAATAGCAAACAAAGAAAACAAATACAAACTGGGTAAGACGGTATTTAAAAGTTTTGGAAGTGACGTGCCTTCTCAAATACGAACGACATTAAATATGTCATCATTAAATTTCCAGGGACAATTTGATGCCCCGTATTGGTTCAGTCAATCTGCCGGGGAAGTTAGCCGTCAGTTAAATGCAATCATTAACCTGGGAGTGATAGACAGCTCCCTTTCAAACATTGCAAGTGAAGTACGTGACACAAGGACAGTCATTGGGATTTCGGAAAAAAGAATTGATAATTTCCAAGAGGAAAAGAAACAACTGGCCTTCGTTAAGAAAATGGATATGGACTTAATAGCTGTTGAAAAATTGTATGCTGACCTTGCAGAAACAAAAAATAGTTTTGAACAGCTGGCACTTGTCCTTGAAGAGTGTGTACACTTTGGACTGGAGAAAAAACAAAACTTACAATTCCACCATGATGGAATGGCTGTTATAGAAAGTCGACAGTCCTGCGATACTCTTAGCAAGGACATAAAAGAGTTGACCACCTTAGGACGTGAGATCATACATAACCAACGGGTAGTGCAAAACGTCCCAGCTGGTTTTGAAGATATAGAAGAGCTTCATACGGAGCTGCAAAAAATGAAGGATGGATTACAGGCCTTTGATGAACTGCTTGAAGATATGCAAACCGCGTCAAGGGAAAACACAATACACAAAGTCAATTATGATAGTTTATATGATGAGCTGATGTTACAGAAAGCTTGTCCAATTTGTGGAAACGAGATGGGAGATGATGATGGAAGATAAAGTAGTAGCAATTTTTTGTTCCGATTTACATTTTAGTTTGACGCCGCCCGTGTTCCGTTCAAACGAGAACGACTGGTTCGCAGCTATGAAACGATCGTTGAATGAACTGGAAAAGGTACAGGCAAAGTATGGAGGTGTTCCTATATTCTGTGCCGGGGATATATTCGATATATGGAATAGCCAACCGGAGTTGATTAACTTTTTACTTCAACACCTACCACCGAAATTTTATTGCATCCCTGGACAACACGATCTCCCGTATCATGATTACGGTTCAATTGCCCGAAGTGCTTACTGGACGTTGGTGTCTGCCGGTGCCGTAGAACACTTAGACAGTCCTACCACAGTGACTATGGATTCCTTCGGAAAAGGAAAGAGGGGTTTGTGCATACATCCATTCTCGTTCGGCCAAACAATAAAACCCAACACAGATGATGCTGATAGCCTTCACGTGTGCCTGGCCCACCAATATGTATGGACGGGTGGCAACAGTTATCTAAAAGCACCACCGGATGCTCATGTTACCAATTTGGGTAAGTGTTTGAAAGATTATGATATTGCGGTGTTTGGGGATAACCATATAAGCTTTGAAACTGCGGTACACACATCAGCAACCTCCAGTACATTGCTTTTCAACTGCGGTTCGTTTATGCGAAGGGCAAGTGATCAAATAGCCTACCGTCCCAGAATAGGACTATTGACAAGCGGTCGCCAGTTTATTACACACCGAATGAACATAAAGAGGGATATGTGTTTGGTTAAAATTGAAGCCAGTGGTTTGAAATCAAATGACGACATTAATGAGTTTGTGAAGGCACTGGAAGGATTGGACAGTGACGACTTGGACTTTGTGGAAGTCGTGAAACAGTACATGAAAACGAAAGACGTATCTCAAGAAGTACGGGTATTAATTATGAGGATGATGAGCACATGAAAAAAGTAACAGATTTTATCGCGTTGAAAAGAAGAGTTGAAATGGCAAAGGCAAGTGCCGATAAGGCCGCCGGTGCTCTTTCCCTGTTGAAAAAGGATTTGCAAAAGAAATGGGGATGCAAAACTATCGGAGAGGCCAAGAAGAAAAAAGAAGGGATGCAGACACAGTTAGACAAACTGCAAAAAGAGTTCGACGAACTCATGGCCACTTTCGAAAAGGAATGGGGTGGAAAGTTAGATGAACTTAACAGCAATTAGAAAAAGTGTAGACAAAGTAAAACAGGAACGTGCCCTCGTCCTAAGACAAATAAAAGACGAGACCGCCCAGCTTGAACATTATAAGCAAGTATATAGTAATGCTGAGGAAGGACAGCAGTTACTGCAAACAGCGGCCCAGGCTGTCCAGCAACAGGCACACAAAAAGATAGCCGCTGTTGTTACTCGATGTTTGGAGACTGTATTCGATGAGCCTTACGAATTTAAAATACACTTTGAAAGAAAGCGGGGCAGAACAGAAGCCCGTCTAGTGTTTGAACGTGACGGCTACGAAATAGATCCTATAACTGCCTCCGGTGGGGGAGTGATAGATGTCGCGGCGTTTGCTTTGCGGCTAGCATGTCTAATACTGAACAAGCCCAGACTTCGTAAGGTGATGCTCCTGGACGAGCCTTTTAAGTTTGTCAGTGCAGAGTATATTCATAATGTACGACACTTGTTAGAAGGGTTGTCCAAAGATTTCAAAGTACAGTTTATTATCGTAACACATATTGAAGGATTGAAAACTGGAAAGATAATTAGGATAGGGAAAACAAAGCCGATGGCTCACGGTCCTGAAGTGTACGTAGTCACTAAAAGATATGTAGAAAGGAAACATAAAAATAATGAATAAGTTTTTAACGCCGTGGTGTACGTGGCATCAAGTAGGCATTGATGATATCGACAATACCGGAGAGCAGCTTCTTTGCTGTGCTCACTTAGTCGAGGCCCGGTGTTTTGTTTGTCGCTACACACCTGATGATATTATAAACGGGATGATACATTCCAAAGATGGATTTAAAGACCAGGACTTCGAGCCCATCCCTCAGGGCATTGCAGTATGGCAAGAACTCAAACAAAAAGAAAAGGAGTAAACAATATGGAACCAATGAAAGAAGGCGTAGCGGTCGTTGGGTATTATACCAAGGGCACTATATATGAACCCATGGCCCGGACGTTGGTGAAGAGCCTGGAGAAATTTTATCCGCACTATTTTATAGAAGGGATAGATAACCTTGGCAGCTGGTGGGCAAACACACAATACAAACCCACCTTCATCAAAAGTATGTTGGAAACACTTCCAAAGGATATAGACATCGTGTACGTCGATGTTGATGCAGAGTTTTTACGAGTGCCATGGGCGTTCAAGGATTGGTACAACGATCCCGGGATGGAGCTCGGGGCTTATATGTTTGATCGAAGTGAATACAAACACAGCGAAGGTGGCAAAGAACTTTTAAGCGGTACCGTTTACTTTGCCAACACTGAATGGGTAATGGACATTGTATGTGCTTGGGAACAACAATGCGAAAGCAACCCCATGACGTTTGATCAAAAGTGTTTGGAAGAGGTGTTACAAGAACAATGCGGTAGGTTCCCCGGCTTTCGTTGCAAAACTATCCCACCGGAATACATAAAAATATTCGACAGAATGAATCACTTAGTTACTGATCCAGTAATTACACATTATCAAGCTAGCCGAAAAGCAAAACGGGCTGGCGGCTTGTTTGATACAAAATAATACTCTCATTTTCATCTCCTCCTAGATGGGCTGGCGGTTTGCACTTGCATCGTCGGCCCATCCCTTTTTTTGCCTGCATACTATACAACACATATCAACCCCCCGTATTTGCCGAGTAATACTTGCAAGGCATAGGCAAATCAAGCGGATCAGGGCTGCCCGAGGGCGTTTATACGTCAAACCCCCAAAGTGCCTTAGACGCCGTCTGGGGCAGTCTAACAGGGCAGCCCTATATAACGAGGCGTATTGTGGGGGGAGTCCTGGGGGTTCTTATTGTAATGAGGCGTATATGGGGGGATGTATGGGAATCATTAGGGATCAATGGGGGTTACTGTAATCATCCACAATCATCCACAATCATCTTGGAGAATCGCTTAGATTATAACAATCATCCACAATCATCTACGTTGGTTCCAGGAATCATGGGGAACTAAGTAGAACCATTGCATTCATTCCACAAAATCTACTGTGGTACTAAGAACCTTTGGTGATTGTTGTGATCATCTATATTCATCATGATCTTTTGGGCAAAAAGAAAGAGAGTGCAATAACCATTAACAACCATTGCACTCTCTCGCACGAACGGCGGGGCCTATGACTGCCCGGTAACTATCAAATTAAATTCCTGTCCATGTTGTCCTGGACAAAATAGTTTGCAAAGTATTTATCATATCCATAGTTACTGCATCGAATTCTGCATTGAGGTCCTTGACCGTAACAGTTGAGGGCGTTGTTTACAATACGCAAATGATGAGATGATCCCCATGCTTCCTTCAACGCTTGCCACCCACCTGTTTTACAATTTGCCAACAGCGTTACATTATCACATCGTCTATCCACACAAGGATAAACTTTGCCGTCGCTGGTTACTGTAACAGTCAAAGGAGTAAGATAGCAATACTTGGGTAGCACACGTTTAAAGTCCGGGGTGAACTTATGACGTATGCCAACTATCTCAAACTTCCCAGGCTCCTCGAAGTCTTGTATGGCTTGTTCTATTTGTTCCTCTACACAAGGTATATTTATTAACTCCCTCTGTTCTTCCGGCAAGTCTGCTGGGCGTATTTGCACATACCTGCAACCAGTTTCCCTGGCCAGTCTGCAACTTGCATATATTTCTTTATAGGTTTGAGGAAGTACGAGTATCTTCCATCCTACATCGTTTCGCAAACGGTTATTATGTATGATGGAAGTTAATTTTTCTATATTATTCAACACTTTGGTCCAGGCATCTTCGGGGCAGTTCTTAACAGCCTTGTATCCTTTGGATGTCCCTGCATCCATACTGAACCCGATGAACTTACTGTAGAAGGCTGCATATTCTAAGAGCATATCGTCATACCCATATCCATTACTGACCAGCCCTGTCTCTATACCGGAGAAAAATAATTCCTTCAACAGCATAGGCAGATGTTCATACAACAGGGCATCGCCTTGCGATCCTACAATGCAACATGCCTTGACACGCTCCCCCTTCTCTTCCCAGTTCTGCAGGAAGTAAGGTAACGTCCTTGCAAGTTTCAAAGGCAAGTCTTCCAACTTTGCGTTCCTAACTTGTTTTCTACGATGATGACAATGGGGACAATGGTATTGACACTCGCCACTGACATCCAAATTTAAAACAACCGGGGGTAGGTATTGTTCATTAACAATAGCCTCCATTCGTTTTCCGTGTACCAGTACCTTTGTACTGTCAAAGGGATGCCAAACATTCGTTCCCTGTATATCTACTCCTGTTTTTTTAGACACCACATCGCTCCTTTCTCTTTTGGGGGTTTAATGTTTTTGTGCCAGTTGGGGTATAGGTTGACATTGTAGCCAAACATTTTCATCATCTCTGGATACCACGTGCTGCGGTGTGTTTGATAATGGTCGTTACTGTATCCCCTGTCATCCTCTGTTTGGGGATGGTTTCCTACTGGCACAAAAAAGATAAGACACTTACGAGCAATAACATCACATGTATGCAACAACTCCACGGCTTCAATATAATGAAAGTGTTCAATAATGTCTATACCTATTACACAATCGATAGACTTTGGTCCGAAGTGTAGACTTAGATTACAAAGTTTATCAACAATAAATTTTACGCTGTCTGGGTTTTTTTGTTTAGCTTGTGTGATAGCAGCCTGACAAACATCCACACCCCATCTAATAGGGGCGTCTACTTTTTTTATTATCCTTCCATTACCACATCCAATATCCAGCACGCTATCAAACTGGGATATGAGTTTAATAAGTTTGCCTACCGTCCACG
>Ga0114923_10000900_pt1 | contig 21279 bp, 19 predicted proteins | sample SumtaG_FD_89578 | JGI IMG/M metagenome (GOLD analysis project Ga0114923, IMG submission 89578) | Deep subsurface microbial communities from Indian Ocean to uncover new lineages of life (NeLLi) - Sumatra_00157 metaG | ecosystem: Environmental > Aquatic > Marine > Oceanic > Sediment | place: near...
CCGGACCTTGGGGCGCCTGCCAAGTACGCAATGGATGAGGCTACACTTGCCAAATACGGCTTTAAGTCCATGCACCAGTTCAGAAACTGGCGGTGGTATAAAGGCCTTGGCGGCGGGCCTATTGTGGACTTGGGTTCGCACCAGATAGACATATTTAACTGGTACCTTGATGCGGCTCCAAAGGCGGTTATGGCCAGCGGCGGGACGGATTATTACGATAAATCGACACACGAGTGGTATGACACTGTCATGGCTTTGTATGAATATCAGACATCAGAGGGTATAGTCAGAGCGTTCTATCAGACGATAACTACGAATAGTAGTAATGGTTATTTCGAGACGTTTATGGGCGACCAGGGAACACTTAACATATCGGAATCCGCGAGCAGGGGTGCGGTTTATCGTGAGCCGTCGGCCCCCGAATGGGACAAGTGGGTCAAGGCGGGTTTTGTTAATGAGCCTGAGAAGGAGGAAGCCGAGGCGGAAACCGGTGCTGTTCTTGATGTTCGTGAGACTATGGCACCGCCGGCTTATGAGCTTCCGGTGACGATGGAAAAGAAATATCATCAGCCGCATCTGGAGAACTTCTTCGATGCTGTCCGTGGCAAGGCGGAGCTTAATTGTCCGGCCGAAATTGGATATGAAACGGCGGTGACTGTATTGAAGGTCAATGAAGCGGTCGAAGCGGCCAGAAAACTTGACTTTAAGCCGGAGGAGTTTAAAGTATAGTTTTATAGCCGGGTACAGGTGATCATTTTTAACATTGAGACGCAGAAAAAGGATTGCCAATAAGTTGAAAAAAGGATTGATATTAACAGGTACTCTGTTTTGGCTGGTGCTGGCCATCCCTACCTTTGCTGCGAGTGATAAGATATTACTCGGTGACATGCAGGACGGCAGCCTGGCCCAGCCGGTTCATCTTATCAATTTGTTTGACGAAGAGGGCCAGAGGATTTCCCCTGACGATGAATTGGTTTTGCCGTTTTCGATGCGAGGCAGTTGCGCCGATTGTCATGATTATGACAAGATAAGTAAAGGCCGGCATTTTAACGCATTGTTGCCGGATGCAGAAGCGGGCAGACTCGGCCAACCCTGGATATATGTTGATGCCGCGACCGCTACACAAATTCCTCTCTCTTACCGCCCGTGGGAAGGTACTTATAATCCCGGGCAGATAGGTCTTACCCGCTGGAAGTTTATTAAGAGTTTTGGCAGACAATTGCCCGGCGGGATAGGAGAAGATGCGGATGCCGAATCGCCTGACCTTCAGGCCCGGTGGACGGTCTCCGGTGAGCTTGAGATTAACTGTCTTGCCTGCCATGATGGTGACCCCGGGTACGACCGGGCCGAATATGCCACCCAGGTAGCACGTGAGAATTTCCGCTGGGCGGCTACGGCCGCGTGTAGTTTTGCTTCGGTCAAGGGTTCGGCAAAAAAAATGCCCGAAACATATGACCCCTTTATGCCCGAAATTCTGGATGACCCCAAGCTTATCCCTCCAACTGTCACCTATCGGGAAAGTGCGTTTGATAACAACAAGCGTGTGTTGCTTGATATCGTTAAAAAAGCCCCGGACTATCGATGTTATTTTTGCCATTCTAACGTGAAACTGCAGGAGCCGGATATCCAGCACTGGATGACTGACCAGGACGTTCACCTTGCAGCGGGGTTGACTTGTGTTGATTGTCACCGCAACGGTCTTGACCACGAAATTGTCCGCGGATATGAAAATGAGGCTTCTGTCTCAACGAATTCGTTGGCGGCATCATCGTCATGCAGGGGCTGTCATACGGAAGGACGTCTTGGTGCGCCTCAACCGAAGCATGCTGGTATCCCGCCGGTCCATTTTGAAAGACTGAGTTGCACCGCTTGTCATAGCGGTTTGATGCCGCAGCAAAAAACTCAACGTATCAAGACTTCACGTGCACATGGCCTTGGCACCCATAGTGTCAACGGGTCGGCGGATGCGCTGCCCCATATTGTTTCACCTGTTTTTGCCGAACAACCCGATGGCAAAATTGCTCCCCATAATTTGATTTGGCCTGCATTCTGGGGGGACTTAAAAGATGGCGATGTAGCGCTGATATCGTTGGAACTCGTCGGCAAGGCTGCGGGGAAAATTCTTGATGGCGGTAAGGCTTCTCGCTCAGGCGATTGGCCTGATTTGACCGCCGAGCAAATGACCAAAGTGCTTGTGGCGTTGAAAAACACTGTGGCAAAACCTGTCTATGTCTGTGCAGGCAAAGTCTATAGCCTCGACAAAAAAGACCAGCTTGCCGATGTGGAAGACAGTGCGGCTAAGCCTTATCTTTGGCCGATTGCTCATGATGTAAGACCTGCCGCCCAGTCGCTTGGCAGCGCCGGTTGCTCGGATTGCCATACCACCGACAAGCCTTTCTTCTTTGGCCGGGTCGATGTGGATTCTCCCCTGGTCTCCGAGGCGGCTTCGACAAGAGAGATGATTGAATTTCAGGGGCTTAGGCCCTTTTATACAAAGGCGTTTGCCTTCTCGTTTGTGTTCCGTCCCTGGTTGAAGATTGTAGCGTTGGTTTCTTGTGTGCTTATAGCCGGCGTTTTATTGCTTTACGCATTAAAAGCTCTTGGCTGTATTGTGAAGGTATTGTCGGAAGAAGAACAATAATATGTTTCAAGTTATTTCCATAACCGGTTTCATAATCGTCTTTGCAGGGCTGGCATTTCACTGTTTGGTTTTTCCCGTTTCGGGCAAACATAAATGGAGCCCGGTCGCCGTTTTGAAAAAGCTCATCCATCTGTTGACAGTTGTTTTACTCCCACAACAGTTAAGTTTGCTGGGTGTTCTCCGAAAGCTGCTTTATTTTTTAACGCTTCTTTGTTTCGTAGTATTGGCGGTCACCGGTTTCTATCGTCCGCTTGTCATGGACGAGCACCTTAGCGGATATCTCCTGATGGTTCATGCAACTTTTGCGCCGGTATTCGCGCTCTGTGTGGCGATTCTGGCGGTAATGTGGGCGCATCACAACCGCTTCAAAACTGCCGATTGGCCGGGCTTGTTGCGCGTTCTAAGACGCTTTATTCGAATGAAAACCGCCGACAAGCAGGATGACGGGGGGCAGTCTTATCTGGTTCAGAAGACAGCTTTTTGGCTGATAATCTTTCTGGCCCTGCCGGTCATTTTATCGATTGTTTTGGGAATGTTTCCGATTTTCGGGACCGAAGGTCAGCAGTTCCTTTTGAATCTGCACCGGTACAGCACGCTGGCACTGACGCTTACAGCGATTGTACACATTTACCTGATAATCCGAACCCAGATGAAATAATGATATCCGTTTGGTTTGCCGCGGATTTTAAAACTCTGTAAAAGGGATTTTATTGAAAGGAGTGTGGAACATGGAGAAAGTTGTGGCCTTGTTGTGTGTGTTTGGGCTGGGTATGTGTTTTTCACTGCTCGGCTCTATCAGCGTCAAGCTGATGCCGAGACTGAAAATCGACCAGGGCAAGTTCGGCTCGCTCATTTCGGCGTTTATGTTTTCATGCCTGGTTGCCTCACTGCTGCTTGGCGTAACCATCGATAAGATAGGTTACAAGCCGGTCGCCATTTTTGGTTTTATTGCAACGGCGGTATGTATTTTTATTTTCGCTTACGGCAAAACTTACAGGGCGGTGCTTATACCCTGCCTGCTTCTTGGTTTTGGTGCGATGGCATTAAATACAGCGGGAAATACACTGATTCCGGTTGTTCTTTTCGGTGGACAGAATCCCGCAGCGGCAAGTAATCTGGGCAACGTATTTTTTGGTTTAGGTCTTTTTGTTACGCCTCTTATTGTCAGTTTACTCTTTAGAAAGACAACATATGAAAAGGCCATTTCAGCGTTAGGCGTTATAGTGCTTTTGCCGGTGATTGTGGCGATAATTGCCGATTACCCTGCGAGCCAGGCGGGCTTCGCGCTTGCCGATGCTTTTGAACTGCTCAAGGAGCCGGCCGTACTCGTTGCCGCGTTCGCGCTTTTCTGCTACATAAGCCTGGAGATATCTTTCTGCAACTGGCTGCCACCATATGGCAAAGAGATTATAAGCAGGGATTTCCCGTCTCTCGATGGCGCCATCGTCGATGCCAGCGCTCAGCAGATGCTTTCGGTTTTTGCCGTGGCAATGATGGTTGGCAGGTTGGTGGCCAGCCAGATAGCGGTAATTACACAATACGGTAGTTGGTTTGTGGCAGGGGCCGCCTTGATTGCCGGTTTGGTAATACTTGCAATGGCCAAAAGTGGAGCCATTTGGACAAGTGCGCTGGCTGTCTGTGCAGGTCTGGCGTTTGCCCCGTGCTTCCCGACCATAGTCGGTATTACCTTTGCCAAGTTCAGCCCGGAAGTTTACGGCAGCATCTTCGGTATTATATTCGCCGTAGGTCTGGCCGGTGCCGTTATTGTCCCCAAGGCTATTGGGAATTTAGCCAAAGACTCATCGGTACAAAAGAGCCTTAAGCTGCTGGTTCCCGCCTGTGTGATTTTGATAGTTTTGGCACTGGTTCTTGGTAAACTTTGATAGAGCGTTGTGACAGGTTTGATTTCTTATTCGGGCCGGGGAAATATATTTTTCCCGGCCTTCTTTATAGGGGAAGGTGAAAATAAAAAAGAGCCGGCAAACATAACCGCTTACTGGCTCTTAAACAACGAGGCCGAAGGGACTCGAACCCTCAACCTTCGGATCGACAGTCCGATGCTCTAACCAATTGAGCTACGGCCCCGGTCTATTAAACGAAAAAGCAATATATCAATAATCTCAAACCCGGTCAACTGTTTTGCGAAAAAGCTCTAATCTTGAATCCTGCCGCCGGAAGCTACTTCTTCGAAGCTTTCGACCGCCTCACGACAGGATGCGACTTACTACTCGTCCTCTTATTTTGCTGCAGGACCTTCATCGCTTTTTTCACGTCCGCCACTTTCAAAATCCCTGTCGCTTTGCCGCCCTTGGCTCCCGCCGTACAGTACGCGTAAGAAATGTTTATATGGTTCTTCGCCAGTTTCTTCGCCACCGATGCCAGCGCTCCCGCCTGGTTCGTCAGGGTCACGCACAGAACATCCGTTTCGCTGTAAGGCATATTCAAACCCACCAGCACCGTCTTGGCTTCCCTTGGAGTTTCAAAAACCACTCGCATTACACCATGCTCCGCCGAGTCCATCATCGTCATCGCCACGAGATTGAGTTTTGCTTTGGCGAACTCCCCGAGGACCTTCGCCAGAACTCCCGGCTTATTGACCATGAATACTGAAAACTGTATTGTTATATTCATTACTTTGCCCCCTTAAATGAAAACCGAAATATTCTTTCCAAAATTGGACAAACTCCGCTCAAGCCTTATTCGCTGCGCCAACTGCGCTCTCCTTGTCCGGGAAAAATCTATATAGCTTATCGAGGTTCGTAATCTTGAAAACCCGGTACAACTGTGGATTTATCGCACTTATCACAACTTCACCCCCGTACGCCTTCATTTTCGACCGAATATCCAGAAGCAAACCCAAAACCTGGCTCGAAAAGAACTTCACCTCCTCGAAGTTAAAAACTATTCGAGATGGCTGGCTCTCGTTTATGAATTCCTGTATCTGCTTGGAGGCGATGGTTATCGTTTCCGGATTGCTGACCGAAGTGGCCTTAAACGCCACTATCGCCGCATTACCTTCTTGGCTTATCTCTACTCCGATTTTCTCATCCATGCCGTTTGTTGTCCCCTTTTAAACGAAATTCAATTTCCACTGATTATCCCAGATTGTGCATGCCCGGTCGAGCTTTTTTTTCGCATTTCCTGCACAAAATCAGAGTTTTTTATGCCCCGGACCCAGCCTTCCCCAAAAAAATTGTCCTTAAATCATCATGTCTTCTGGCTCTTCAGACTCTTCCCATGTCAGGATTATCTCGGCGTTCGCTTTGACTGCAAAAAATAAATAAGCCAATGTAATCACCAGGAATATCAGTCCCGCATAAGGCAGATGAATATCAGCCATGCCCAAAATCGTTTTGCCCAACATGCACGGAGTCATCGCTACTACTGCAAGACGAACTAAAGCCCCATATGACAGCCTTACCTTACATGATAATGCAAACAATAAACCTACCGCACCATATATAAGCGCCTGGACAATTCTAAACACGTAAGAGCCTAAAAGGGCAGCGGGATATATTGTTATAACCAAAAACTTATTCGCAGTACGCAGCCAGCCCATTACACGCTCACTATTCAAAACAAAATCTTCTATTTTTGACAGTTCAAACGTTTGAGTCTCAACCTCGCTCTTTTTCCACATTATCTTAGTCTTCGTCAGCAGGCAAACAGCATTCGCATCTTCCAGTGAGTTGATTGTCCCGGTCGTATCGATGACTGCCAGAACATCATTGCTCTCAGGAACTTTGAGGTAATATGGCTCAGCCTCCGATATCGATACTTCACCATCAGTAATTGTTATCTCAGGCAGTTGGGCGAGAAAAGCAGGCGCCTCGTTTTCGACAAAACCTGTAAACCCCGCGTGTATCTTAATCATTGTCGGTATCCAGCAAATGGCCAGAAGCAGCAACAGATATGAAAAGTTTACCCCTTTCCAGCTCAAGCCGACATCGCTATACAACTCTTTTGAGAAAAACGAAAAAACCGGGATATGAATAATCGAGAACTTTCTCTTTTCCTCACCTTCAGCTTCCATCCTTCTTATTACCTCCTTTATCGAAACATTCTATTCCCCATTAACTCATTTTACTCATCTACCCGTCTACTTCTCTACTTATTTCCTTCCATATTCAGTCTATCGGCCAGCCACCGTGCTAATCTCAAATTTCATACCACCTTTTAAACACTGCTACGAATTCCTGTGCAGGCCTGCCCTCGAAATTCTCAGTCGGGGGCTCCGGCTCCAGTCTTTTTTGCCCAAATAATCAATCATCAATAATCCTTAATCATTTAAATATTTCCCCTTGATTGTCACCTTACTTTCTGCTATTCTACCTCTCCTAAGGCGTAATGAGGCCATCGTAAAGCGAAATAAAAGATATGAAATTCGAGCCGAAGCAACGGCTAAATTGCCAATAAAAAGTGTTGGATATTATTTATGTTATGACAGCAAGAAGGGAAAGGAGATGAATACAGGAGTGAAGTTGGCAACAATGTGCCTTGCGGGAACCATGCTTCTCGCTGGATCCGGACAGGCTCTTGCGGCACCGCCAGCCCAAATTTGGAGGTTCCGGTATTGTACAAAGGCACAGAAGGATGTCGCGTCTGTTACGGAATTGATATTCGAGCACCCGGCGCAGTATTTTAGTATGTTAAAGGCTCAGTCTTTTGTTCACCCTATCGCATCTGCAAGTGGTAGCAAGAAGCCACCATCTGATCCGCGCTTAGTTGGCACCGCTTCTTCGCTTAAGGAAGGTGACCTTATCAAGTTGACGTTTTCTTCCGACTATGCAGTCACGCAAATAGAAAAATATATCGCACGGCCCGGCGAAGACATGCCCGATTACAAGGAATTTGTTCGAATGACGACCACTCAGTTCAAAGGACAGGAGTTCCCAGCTGTTGTCCTGCGTAGATTCCTGCGTGAGACTGAATGCCCAATAGGTAGATTGGATGCCGACAAGAAGTGGAAACCTGATAGTCAGTTAGCCTCCAATGCTCGCAAATTTGTCGAGGGTGACCCAGTAGAAGTTGACCTGCTTTCCGAAGAACCTGGGGTTTGGAGCGGCCGTCTCCGGTACTTCGTGCAACGTATCGATGCCTACCGGCTTCCCCTCATAGGCAATGTCGTGAGAGTACGTGAAGTACCCCCGTCGAACGATGCTGAGTGCTTCACGACTAAAAGCAGAAGCAGCATGCATAGGATCAAAGGAGATGATTCTGTATCGCTAGTAGTTGATCTCAAACCTGAAGGTTCTGATAAGGTCAGGAGCTTTCTAGCCTGGGAGTATGCTCTTTTGCATGAAGCCACTCACCTTAAGGAGGGGCAGAAAGTGTATTTCAAAACAAGCATCATAAAAGGAAAAGAACAACTGTTAGGGCTGAGAGTACTGCCGACCTCTGAAGGACGGAGTAAAAGCGTAGCGTCGGGCAACCGATCATCAGAGCCAGCTGTTCACGCCGAAGTACGACTTGAACGGGTAAACGTATTGATTCGGTTCACCACCATGATTAAGACGACGGAAGGCTGGAGGAAGGCAACGGTTGATGAAATCATCAATTCAGATAAGAGCCAACTCAAGAACATGGAGACGATCGATTGGGACCTATCGTACGCCACAGGATCGTATAAGCAATCATTCCAGGGCCGCGATGTCACTGGTCAGGTTCTCGATTTGGGCTCTGCGATTCTCGCGGACGGCACTGAGCAACCCGTATTCGTACTCAAAGGGGAGTTCTACGTAAGATTGAATAATCTCAAAAGAGGCGTGAAGACGGTCACAAACTCGACACAGTACACCGTCACACAGGAGGTCTGGAAGTCCAGGGACGGCAGGAGCCAGATCATTCTGGCAGAGGGAACGGCTTGCTTGCTGGTGAGTCCATCAGCAATCCGCTCCAGTACCAAAGAGGTCAAGGAGAAGGACATAGTTGGTGTGCTTCCCTCGGCGGGGGAAAAATCAATCAAAAACGGGGGTAGTTGAAGGGGAAAATCCCAAAATCTAAATTTTTTTAACTGCTTTTCTAATAACAACTTAATCCTGTCAATCCTGTCAAAAATACTACTTTTTTCGACAAATTCGCGCATATCCGCCCTATTAGGGGAACCTCTCTTTACATATCCCCCTTAGGAGAATAATCAATAAGAAAGGCCGATTACAAATGACTAACCCCCTTTTTACCACAGACCCTTCTTTTGATTTAGCCCCCGCGGCGCATGAGCGGAGGTAATATCAATCAAAAACCACTTTTTATGCAAAACAAACCCAATTTATGCGTTTTTTGGGCCGGAAGTGGCGATTGTGAAGAAAAACAAACCCAAACAAACCCAAAACAAACCCAAAACAAAGCCATTTTTTGTACCAAAAACCGCCCCCAAACCCAAAACAAACCCAATTTATGCTGGTCAAGCTACCCAAAATTTTACCCGCCATAGCTTTAGCGAAGGCGGGCCGCCTGCAGAATTACGAAATTCAGCAAGGAAAAAAAAAATAAAAACGAAGTCACTAAACAAAAATGAAGCCACTAAACAAAAACACCCCGAGAAAGAAATGACGCTAAACAAAAACACCCCAGGAAAGAAAAAAGACGCGAACCCAATCCCCTTAGTCCGTCGAACCCTTCAACCGGCAAACTTTGTCGAGGGCTTCGGCAAATTGCATTTGAGCCTTATCGAGATAGACTGTTATCTCATCGACGTAACCGTCCGCCGAGGCTGACCAGACACGATTTAAATACCGCTCACCGGATGCGAAATGACTCATTACGTCGGCATAGACCTGTAAGCTGTGGGCATGCACCAGGCTCTCCCTGGCTTCTACAAAGGTTGCCAGGTCATCACTGAAAAGTTCGTCAATGCGGTGACGCATATCATACGGATTTATAGATTGTTTTTCTGCGTTAAGCCTGGTTAAGTTTTCAACAACACGAGCTAAGCTGGCTTTGATATCCTGCAAGTTCACAGTAAGTTTTTTTTCGGATCGGCTGTTTTTACGTTCGTGGCGGTGGACTAAAATAATCCCAACAATTCCTACGATAATCGTTGCTAAAAAATAGCCCCACTGTACATTCAGCTTATCAGTCACAGCAACGAGCGAGCCTGCCAAAAAAGCAAAGGTTATCAGTAAATATCCACTTTTTTTCATAACAAGCCTTTCTGCTATGCCCCTGCTCCAGCGGCAAAAATATAATACAACGCAAAGCCGACTCCGACCAGAGACTCTCCTACTATCAAACCAGCAGCTATAGGAATTCCCACTTCTTCACTGAAACGTTTGCCCTTTTTCCAATCGACCCAAAGCCGCAGCAGCGTACCTATCGTATAGGTAAGAACGATATTGAATGGCAGATAGAATCCAAGCCCAACCTGAATACCAAGCCCGGCAATACCACTGGCACTCAATAGTGCTCCGAGCCCGGCGCCTGCAATATATTTTTGCAGTGGGACATCACCGCCCAAAATGCCCTGAATCATACTTGCAAGCGCCTGTCCCTGGGGTGCCGGCAGTCTTTCACTGCCCAAACCATAGGCCTTATGGAGGATAAATATCATTGCCATAACCACAACAGGCCCCAGCCAGGTACCAAGAAACTGGCCATATCCCTGCATCTTGGGTGAAGCACCGACCAGATAGCCGGTTTTCATGTCAAGCATCAAATCTGTTGCCTGTGCCATCGCAACACACGCCGCAGCACCAACCATTATCGACGAAATCACAGCAGCCTTGTCACCAAGACCGCTGGCAATAACAACAAGAATGGTTACTGCAATAAGCGTCATTCCGCTTAGCGGAGACCAGTTTGTTCGACCGATGCATTCGGACAAAATGATACCAGCCACCCATATCCACGCCGTCCCGAGCAGTGCCATCACGCTGCCTCTGATAATGCCCATTTCTTTTACGCTCAGGATGGCAATAGCCATAAGCAGAATCACCGCACCGATAACTCCTATGTATAACAGTCTAATGGGCAGTTCGTCTTTCGAATGTGCCTTTTTTGATTTTGCCGCCTTTTGCATACTTCGCACAGCACTTGTAATTAGTGGAAAGGCAAATACGATACCGGTCAAAGCTCCGCCAACGAGCATGCCAATACCTACCGGCCTGAATAATGTTATGCGAAGATATCCCGGAATATCCGTCCCAACAGAGCTAAGAGTTTCGGGTGTAGGCAGCAGACCCATCGCAGCCAATAGCGGCGACAAAACCCAGTAACAGGTAAAGCCTCCGATTACAAAACAAAAACCCCCTCGTCCTGCGATAAATGCAACACCAATTGTCATCAGGGAGATATACCATACGCTATTGGTGTACTCGGGCATGCCGAGCAGCGCTCCAAGATTCCAGTTTTCAAATCCGCTTGCCTGACTTGCAAAGTGAACAATTCCGCTTACTGCTAATCCGAAAAGCAGCAATAAGGCCTTGTGAACTCCGGCACCGGGCGACTTTAGGATTGTTGCAACTGCAACGCCGCCCGGATAGGTCAGCCTTTCATAGTCGATCATTTGTTTGCGAAGCGGGATTATAAAAGCAATTCCTAAAATGCCGCCCGCAATGCAAGAGAAAACCATTAAAATAGCATTGAAGTCTGTCTGGCCGAGAATAAACAAAGCCGGAACCGTGAACATCATCCCGGCTGAAGCGCTGTTAACCGCACTTGCTATCGTTTGGTTAATATTGTTTTCTACGATACTGCTCCGCCCTAAGATGCCTCGTAAAATGCCGAATCCCAGAATAGCAGCCAGCTCCGAACCTTCAATGGAAAAGCCAAGGATTAATGATGCGTATCCAATGCTCAGGGTAATGAGGACCCCCAACAGGTACCCTACTATAACCGCGGTTGGAGTTAGCTCCGGGTAAGGCCCTGTGCGAATGATTCTTTTATCGTTACTGTCTTTCCCTGACACTTACTTGCCTTTTACTTCTAAAATCTTCTCAATATCATCCATCGTCCGATTCATCGCCGCCATAGTCTGGTTAAACGGCTCGGCAGTTGTCATATCCACACCAGCTTGTTTCAATAGATTTATCGGATAATCGGAACCGCCGGATGATAAAAATTCGATGTATTTTTCAACAGCTCCTTTTTCATCGTCTAATACTTTTTCAACTAAAGCCGTCGAAGCTGTGAAAGATGTAGCGTACTGATAAACATAAAAGTTATAATAAAAGTGGGGAATATATGCCCATTCAACAGTATAGGCTTCGTCAATATGACAGATTCCCTTATCATGGCCGTAATATTTCTTGAGGATATCGCCGTATAACTTCGTCAGCGATTCATCTGTTAATGGTTCATTACGTTCGGCTGTTTCGTGTATACGCAATTCAAATTCAGCAAATTGAGTTTGCCTGAAAACCGTCTGCCTTATCCCCTCCAGATAATTCATTAACAAAGACAATCGTGTATCTTCGTCTTCAATTTCTGATAACATTTTATTAATTAGCAGGGCTTCATTAAAGGTGGACGCAACCTCGGCGACAAAAATTGAGTAATCCGCGGTTGGGTAGGGCTGCGTCTTGTTCGAATAATAACTGTGCATAGTATGGCCCAGCTCATGGGTCAATGTACTAACATCATCATACCTGCCGTTATAGTTCAGTAGGATATAAGGATGGACATCGTAGGCACTGCCGCTGGAATACGCGCCCGACCTTTTGCCAGGGTTTGGATAAACATCTATCCATCGGTTTTCGAAACACTTGTTGACGCCTTTGGTATAATCTTTTCCTAATGGCTCTACAGAATCAAGTACAAGTTCTTTTGCCTCTTCGAGCGTATACTTCAAATCAATACCTTTGACCACAGGTGCATAAAGGTCTGAATATTTCAATTGCTCTACGCCGAGCATCCGCTTCTTCAAATTCAGGTATCGGTGAAATGCGTCAAGGTTATTATGAACGTTCTCAATTAAAGCCGAATACACTTCTGTGGGAATGTTGTACCGGTCTAACGCTCTTTCCAGCGAGGAATTGTAATTGCGGACTCTGGCATAAAACATGTCCTTTTTTATGTTGGAATAAAGCTGGACCCCGAAAGTCTGCTTAAAATCCTCGAATGTCTTCCAAAAAGCATCAAATACTTTTTCCCTGTCATCACGGTTCGGCAAGGCTCGGTATCGGCTGTAACCTGCCTTGTTGAGCTTAACAGTAGTACCATCGCTTAATTCGACATCAGGATAAGGCAATTCCGCGTTACTTAATATTTTATAAATCGATTCCGGACTGTTAGCCAATAAAGATGTCTCTGCCAGTATCTTTTCTTCCTTTTCACTGAGCCTGTGAGCCTTTGTACGCTGTATATCATGGAAGTACATTTGATAGACTTTTAATTTAGCCTCTTCTGCCATAAACTCGTCGATTTTCCGCTTGTCCATCCCCGCTATTTCCGGCTCGATAAACGATGATTTGGAATTATAGTTTGTAATAAGTTGTTCTAATTGTTGTCTCATCCCCAGATACTTCGAATTACGTGTGTCCTCGTCGGATTTCATCGAAGCATAGCTGTACAGCCGGTCGAATTCTTTGGAAAGCCGGCTGTTAAATTTCAGACAGGCCAATAGTTCACACGCCGAACTCGCTAACTTACCTTTATACGCCAGCACTTCATCGAATTGAGCAACTAACTTTTGCACGCTCTCGCTCCACGATTCGTCCGAATCATAAAGGTCATTTAAATTCCATATATCTTTAACGGGAACATCTGCCCTCTCGCGGACCTCTGATAAAAGCAACGCCGGCGAAAATGTGATAAAAATGACAAATACGATAACCAGATTTGATTTCTTATTCATAACTGTACCCCTTAATAACCCAATTAATCAATCATCAGTAATCAATAATCAATTAAACTCCCTGACAGTCTATACTCACCACGTATAAATCGCAATTCTTTTGTCTTTACCTTCACCTTACTTTCTGCTATTCTACCTCCCCAAAGGCGTATCGCGGAAAACACCAAAGCGAAAAGCAACTAAATTGCCAACAAAAAGTGGTGTATATTAGCTTGTTCGATTAAAGGGTTAATAATTAAATGAATACGATTGAATCCACGATAGGGAGCCTTCAGCAGATTTATGCAATTGTCATAGCACTTGCAATTGCTGAAGCATTCATGCAGTTTGTCCTTGATCCCAAATCCTCATGTGAACAGGCTGGCATTCAGAAGGAAAGGATTCTGCCTCTTTTATCACTGCTAATCCTCGTTGTACCCTTCTACCATGGTATGACACGATTCTTCTGTGAGGTGTACCAGGTAGATCAAATAAATAATTTCTATGGTGTGTGGCTATTAGTTGATTGCTGTGTTTTCACTATCGAAGCAGGACTTTTCTTCATTCTGGCTCGTTCTCTTCCAAAGGAGCGGTGGTTTACATTCTATTCAACTGTTATGGTACTCTTAATCCTCGATATTTTTTGGGGGATGCTTGTTTGGTGTTGTCGCACAAACATTATCCGCTCTTGGGTTATCGTTAATCTCTGTACTGTACCATTACTTGGTATAATCCTTTTTAAGTTTCACAAGAGTACGTCGTGGTGGGCTATATCCTTGGCGTTCCTCGTCGTTCTTGCAAGAACCGTAGCAGATTACTGTACAGGTTGGGAGTTTTATTTCCCAAAGTTATGATATTTTCCCCTCAATCCAGCCATCTTTGGTATTTCCGTCCTTGAGTACTTCCTAAAAATTGATATGCCTTGATTGTGTCGCCAACTTAGTATATAATTCTATCTTGGAAAAGATGATCAAAGAATGTTTTTTGATTTTAGTGGCATAAACAAATGAAGACAGTAGTTAAAACAAATTCTATATCAGCTAAGAAATATCGAATACAACCCCTTGGTAAAGATGTTCTTAATATTACGAATAAAGTCAGAAGTAACCTTTTTACTTGGCGAGGTCAATTTTCTCCTCAACTAATTGAAGCTTTAATATCAGAGTATGCTCCACAAGATTCTATTATATTGGACCCCTTTGTTGGAAGCGGTACAGTTCTATATGAAGCAGGGCTTTTAGGAATGGAGGCCTTTGGTGCAGAACTTAATCCTGCTGCAGCAAAAATGGCTCAGATTTATTCATGTATTAACAAAACTATTGAGCAACGAGAGACGATACTTAAAAAGATCAATGAAATTTTGCTTGCCGAATTTCCTATAAACCTTCCAGTTTTAGGAATTCGAAATATATCCTCAAAACTTTGGAAAGAAAAACTCAAATCAATTTACTTAGACTTACAAGACAACGATAGCAAAAAGATTATTGAGAGTTTGATTATCATCTGTGATTTTCACAATTCTAATTTTGATAGTTCTTACTTGCATTCACGGTGGGAAAATTTGAGAAAAATTGTAAGAGATTTACCATATTCAACAAAGCCAATCAAAGTTAAAATATGTGATGCAAGAAGACTACCCTTGGAAAACAATATTGTTGATTTTGTTATTACTTCTCCTCCTTATATAAATGTGTTCAACTATCATCAACAGTATAGAGCTTCTGCAGAAGCTCTTGGTTGGGACCTACTAGATGTTGCAAAATCAGAAATAGGTTCTAATAGAAAACATCGTCAAAACCGTTTTTTAACAGTAGTTCAGTACTGTTTGGATATGTTCGATGTTCTGAAGGAATTAATTCGTGTTTGCAAGCCACAAGCTCAAATAATATTAATAGTAGGCCGCGAATCAAATGTTAAAAAGACAAGCTTCATGAATAGCAAAATAGTAAAAGATGTTGCGACAAAATGTTTAGGATTGAATGTGATACTAACGCAAGAACGTGTATTTACGAACAAATTTGGTCGAAGAATTTTTGAGGACATTTTGCATTTTGTTAATTTGCCAGAATCACAAATAATTAATGATACATCTCCATATGAAATCGGAAAGCAGTTTCTTAAGGCAGCACGTATTCAAGCACCAAGCGAATCTCTTTCAGATTTAGATATTGCAATTAAAAATGCTGATGAAGTTTTGCCCTCTAGAATATTCGTTCCCCCCCTTGGCTTTCTTTAAATGGGGTTAATATCAATGAATTCGGAGATATGTTATGTCTTTACCAACGCCACATTTAGAAAAGTTAAATGCAACTTTGCAAAACGATAAATTGCCGCATTCTGAGCGTTCACGTGTTGAAGCTGCAATAGAAAGGTATTCAAAATGGATTTCATCCTTAAGTAATGTTGAAGGCGATTCAGATACAATTATTGAAAAGATGGTAAATTTACTGGATGAATATAAGCATTATATTGATATGGATTTGATTTTTGATAGCCCAAATGATTTCCTCTATCGGCAGAAAGGTCAGCTTAAGTTGGATAATAGTATTATCGAGGAATTTCTGCCTTGGTTGATTAATCCTTCGGTTATCCCTGAGCTTGCCGATGATATAACGTCAGGCCCTACTACATGTTTTTCCTCTATTTATTTTTCTTCAAAACTCGATTTTCCAACACGAGGCGGAGGTATGCACATAAGATCTAAAGCTCAAGATTTTGCATTGAGTAGAAAGCTTTTTATAAAAACATCACACAACCCCGATTTTTCTGACCCTGCTGACGGAGAGACATATATTGCTTATATCGCCATTGAAGTGAAAACAAATCTCGATAAAACCATGTTTCAAGAAGCTTGTGCTACGGCACATGATGTGAACTCGGTGGTTTCCGGAGCAAAATATTTTCTTCTATGTGAATGGCTTGACATGACACCTCTAAGTACTGCTCCAACTGATATTGATGAAATACTTATTTTAAGGTGTGCTAAAAGATTGTCGTCAAATATACGTAAGAATTTTAGCTCCAAAGATGGTAGGCAGAAAAATCGTGACGGATTTGAAAATTTTCTTAAAACCAATCCTTTTAAGGTCGAAGTTTTCAAAAGGATAGTAAATCATATTAAAGGAGTATTAGATGATGATGACCCAAACGAAGAAGATGTGTTGGTGCACGGTTTTTTCTAGTTTTTAATTTCTATTCCAAATATCGTCTCCTCCCAGTATTATCCTCCGAATTCTCGCCCCTTTTTCCTTGATTTTTGCCCCAATTTATGGTATAATACCCCCATGTTTGTCAGAAGACAAACGGTAACACGCCAGCAGGCACCGCCCCTTAGGGGGGATTGAACCCACCTTGCCTAAATTAACATCTTTGGTAGTGTCCTAAATAGAAAATTTTTTCAAAAAAGGGGTAATTGACCTATTTAAATAGGCCGAAAGACAGATTATGCAAAAAACAGAATATAATAGCCAACTGGATAAAGGTATTAAGCGATATGTAGAGATTCTGGTCGCAGCAGGGATTGAAACGTACGAATCCTGTGAAGGGGGCAAAAATCACGCATTTCCAGAACCCTCAATCTGTTTTCATGGTGACCACACAGAAGGCTTTCGAGCTTTGGCTATTGCCCTTCAGCACGCCCTACCTGTTTCCTCCCTACGAAGGGCTTGGAGCATTGAGGACTTAGAGCCTGTAGGCCCCACTTGGGAAATAGTGTTTTCCAAGCTCGCAGAGTAACTATCTGCCTTCGGCATTTAGTTCTTTACAGCGTTTACAAAGGCGTTTTCCACCTGTACCTTGCCTGCGGTATCGGGTCTCAATATTATTACCCTCTGTGCAAGCGGTGTTATTGTGGTGAACGTCTCGCATAATTGAATGCCATGGACTTACTCTCATAATAATCTCCTTAAAATTATGTGTTTGGCATATAATGGAATATTCAACTAATTATCTTTTTAATTGTCAAGCCAAAAAACTTAAACTGCTGCCAGTCCCCCAAAAAACCGCCTTTTCAGCCGTTTTTTGTGGACTTCTAAACAAAAATATGGTATAATACCCCCAGTTTGTCAGCAGACAAACGCTAACACGCCAGTAGGCACCGCAAAAATAAACCTTTTTCCCCTTTTTAGTGAGGAATTTTATCTCATATGCAAGCCTTAACCAAGTTAACCAATTTGCCCAATTTGCCTTTTCAATCGTTTTGAACTTTATTATGCAAAACAAACCCAATTTATGCCTTTTTCAGGCCGTAAGTGGCGATTGTGAAGAAAAACAAACCCAAACAAACCCAATTCAAACCCAAAACAAAGCCAATTTTTGTACCAAAAACCCCCATCAAAGCCAAAACAAACCCAATCCAAACCCAATTTATGCTGGTCAAGCTACCCAAAATTTACCCGCCATAGCTTCTGCGAAGGCGGGCCGCCTGCTGAATTACGAAATTCAGCAAGGCCGAAAAAAATGAAAACGAAGTCACTAAACAAAAACACCCCGAGAAAGAAATGACGCTAAACAAACACACCCCAGGAAAGAAAAAAGACGTGAACCCAATCCCCCCGGCTTTACTCTCCCTTTTTCTTCACTGGCGGTTCCGGCAGAACAACCGGTGCCGTCCGCTCACCCTCGTCCGGATTGCCCCCGTAATTAAAATTAAACTTCGACGGCAGTTCGCCCGCACTTGTCGCGCTTCCAAGAAGCCTGTCATGCTCCCGAAGAAGAAGCGTATACTCCTTCTGTTCAATCACCTTCTTTATCGTCGACTGAGGTATATCCAACAGCTTGCTGACCGAAGACATCTCTATCTCAACCAGTATCGACACCAATTGACTTTTTTGATTCTCCCTCAGAACGTCAGAACCTTTGACATATCGCTGGAGTACATACGAATACAACTGGGCAAAACACTGGCCCGCTTCCAAATTACCCTCCTGCAGCTTATCTGCAAGAAGTTTCAAAATCTTCACATCAAGCAGCTCTTTCTCAACGCTCCAGTCCGCGTATTTACTGATTCGAACGTCAGCTGTTTTGACCAGCAAATCTGCTCCTGCTCTTACGTCAATATTGGCTGCAAAATCCGCTATCAGCCCCACTGCCTCAGGACTGGCATTTTCCAACTGCTTCGAAAGTGCTTTTATTATCTCGCGGGCCTTGACTTTGCCCGGCTCGCTTGAATTTAATTTCGCCGTTATCCCCGGGTTTGCAACACAGTGTACCGCCCAGTAACGAAGGACAGCATTCGCATCATTCAGGCGGCTCATCGCCGAATCCAAAAGCTGTATATCTTCAAGACCGTCCACAAGCATCAAAAGGTTCAGCTTTGCCTTGAATTGATGCTCTTGGATGTTCAGACCCGATGCCTGCTCGAAGGCACTCGGAATATATTTGTTCGCCGACTTGGCAAACTGGTCCGAATACTGTGCCGCGGCGCTTTCACTGTTGGAACTCGAATATGTTAATATCGTTGTGCGTAGCTTGGATATCGACGTGAAATCCCGTGTTTCCACCATCTCCTGCACCGCTTCTGCTACAAAATTGTCGATAATTTGAAAATCCTGGCTGTCAAGAACCCCCTTGTCCCGTACCCTGCCGATTTTCTGCGTATCGACGGCTCTGGATGCCGAACTCAAAAAAATACATAAAAATGCTGTAATTACAGCGAAAACCGCCAATTTTGACTTCATCTTAAAAAAAATCCTCAAAAGTTAGCTAAATTTCTCCCAAACCTACACCGAATTTTCTCCAGATTAACTTTTTGACCCACTTATGTCAAGTTAATTCGGCCTTCAAACTACTATTATAGCCCTTTTTGGCCCTTGAAGTTCTTTTTAATTCATTCAAAAGGACTCCCTGTTTACTAAGACACGAGAATCGGTATAATATCCACAACTGGGAAAAACATCGTCAATTTTAACCTAAAAGCTTAGGGAGATTAGCCTATGTGGTTTGCAATTATTATCGCCGTACTGGTCATTTTGTTCGTAATTTTCCTGTATAACGCCCTTATCGCAAAGAAAAACCAGGTAATAAATGTTTTCGGTTCAATCGACGCGCTGCTTAAGAAAAGATACGACCTGATACCGAAGCTTATTACCACCGTCAAGCAGTATATGAAACATGAAAGAGAACTCCTCGAAAAAATCACCGAGCTTAGGGCAAAAGCCGTCTCCGGCCAAATCTCGGACGACCAGAAAGTCGACCTCGAAAACAAAATAGCAAAGGTCCTTGGCGGTATCATGGTTGCGGTCGAAAACTACCCCGACCTAAAGGCAAACCAGAATTTCCTCCAGCTCCAGGGGTCAATGAATGAAGTCGAAGAGCAAATCTCTGCTGCCAGAAGGGCATACAACGCCGCCGTCACCGACTACAATAACGCTGTCGAAATGTTCCCCACAAACATTCTCGCTTCTATGATGCAATACAAACTAAAGAAAGTTTTCGAAATCCCCGACGAGCAGCGACGGGATATCGACGCCGAAAAACTCTTCGGCACCTAAAAACAAACTTGCCCTCTCGACCTTATGGGTTTTTATATAACAAGCTGATTATATGAAAACACTTGAAGAACTCGAAAACTTCTACAAAACCAACTTGCTGCCCGAGTTGCTTGAACTCGAGGAAAGACGCAAAAAACTTCTCAAAAAGTATTTTGTTATTGCCCTCGGGCCCATATGTATCGTAGCCGTCGGGATTTTCATTTTGACAAAATATCTTAATTTGATTTCTGAGATCATTTTCTTCGTACTCGCCCCCTGCGTAATAGCCACAGTTGTTATATGTATCTTTATCACCAGAGGATACGTCAGGGACTTCAAAATACTTGTAATAGATCAGATAGTACGTTTCATCGATGAAAATCTCACCTATTACCAATCCCGATTTATACCCAGGTCTGTCTTTGTAGCTTCCCAAATCTTCAAAACAAAGCCTAACAGGTACAAAGGTGACGATTATGTTAACGGCAAAATAGGTGACACACAAATCCAGTTTTCAGAGATTGACGCAAAGTACGAAAGCGGCTCCGGAAAAAACCGCAGCGTCAAAACCGTCTTCAAAGGACTCTTCTTTATTGCTGACTTCAACAAAAACTTCAAAGGCCAAACCATAGTCCTCCCCGATGCCGCCGAAAAGCTATTCGGCCATTTCGGAAAACTCCTGCAATCTTGGAATCTGGTAAGAGACCAGCTCATAAGCCTTGAAGACCCTGAATTTGAAAAGTTGTTTGTCGTCTATGGCTCCGACCAGGTCGAAGCCAGGTATATACTCTCGACAAGCTTAATGAAAAGAATTATTGATTTCCGCGAAAAAACCAACAGGAACATGTACCTTTCCTTTGTCGGCTCGAAGGTTTTTGTCGCCGTACCCTACACAAGAAACCTTTTCGAGCCCAGAATATTTAAGACAGTGGTGGATTTTGAGCCAATAAAGGAATATTATGAAGACCTGCTGCTTGCCGTCGGAATCGTCGATGACCTGAACCTCAACACTCGCATCTGGAGCAAAAACTAATAGAAGGCTTCTTCAGCTTATGATATAATCCCTTCCATACGGGGGATAATTATGATTCAGTCTGAACTAAAACTTGTTCGCATAGACCCCCTCAGGGTCCTCATGCAGCGCCACGGCCAGATGGTTACCGATGCCACCATTTTCGCTTCCGAAGACATCAACCTCGAGCCTGATGCTGTCAGACAGCTCTATGATGCTGCCTCACTGCCCCCCGCGAAAAAAGTCCTCGCCACCGCTGACATCCACGTCGGCTTTGGAATACCAATAGGTGCCGTCATCGGCATGGACAACGCAATAATGCCCGCCGCTGTCGGTTACGACATAAACTGTGGCATGAGACTTTTGAAAACCCCCTTCTTAAAAG
>Ga0114923_10000901_pt1 | contig 21255 bp, 13 predicted proteins | sample SumtaG_FD_89578 | JGI IMG/M metagenome (GOLD analysis project Ga0114923, IMG submission 89578) | Deep subsurface microbial communities from Indian Ocean to uncover new lineages of life (NeLLi) - Sumatra_00157 metaG | ecosystem: Environmental > Aquatic > Marine > Oceanic > Sediment | place: near...
CTTGGAGCAGAAATCTACCGGCTCGAAACACACGCAGATACCGCAGAAACTTGTCTGGTAGGGATCCCCTTCGATTTTGACACCACATTCGTCACACCACAGATTCACTGTACCGTAGGTATTTAACGTGGACTGGCTGTAGAAAGTCGACATAATGAACCTCCTTGCACATCTACACCTATTATCACCGGGATGGAGAAGGGATGTCAAAGTAAGTTTGTGAGGGAAAAAAGGGACAAGGAACAAGATACAAGGTACAAGGAATAATCATTGACGATCACTTGTCCCCTTCACCTTGTCCCCTGTATCCCCAATGAAAAAGGAGACCCTACGGCCTCCCTTCTGAATTCTGGATTCTGGATTCTGGCTCCTGCCTTTCACCAACCTTCCGGCGCTTTGGGCGGTTCCGGCCACTTCGAAGAGTCGTACATGTTGTCTTCCCTCTCCCAGCACTCCTTGGAACAGAAGTTGACCTGATCAAAACAGCAGCACCAACCGGAGAAACTGGTCTCGTAAGGGTCACCCTCAATTTTGTGACCACACGACTCACACCAAAGGTTTACCGTTCCCGTAGTCTCAAGTCTCGATTCTTTGAAATTTGTGGACATTACTTAACCTCCATCAGCAATTTAGAATAATATTTTACGGAATACTGTGCGGCTTTGGTTATGCACTATATAACAACGTTTGAGATAGGGTCAAGGGGAAGGCTGGAAATTCCATGAAGGGAATATTTGGATTTCCAGCCTCGTGATTGGTGACTCGTGATCCGTGATTGGAAGTGAAGCCGTGATTCGTGATTCGTGATTCGAAAAAACAGATAAACATGTTTTATCAGGCCGCCAAGAATGCATCAGTTACGAGGCTCGACTGACGAGGCAACCGGCTTGTCCGCCATAGCTGTTCGACAGGCGTTAGCGACGGCGGAAGCGTACACGGGACGTACGTAAGGATTGCCGAGGACTGAGAACGCAGCAGATGACCCGTTATCGGATGCCGTCTTAGTCCCAGTTTTCGGTGTTATATTCGTCGGAACCCTCCCAACAAACTTTCGAACAAAAATAAACCGGATTAACCGAAGCGCACACCCCATCCATGCTCATTTCGTATGGTTTTCCTTCGATCACCTTACCGCACTGAATGCAATAAGTGTGAACTGTACCGGTTGTTTCCAATCTCGAACCTTTTGTTCCTATCATGGTTTTGCTCCTTTAATCAGAATTCAGAAGCCAGAATCCAGAAGCCAGAAGTAGACCAGTGCACTCCTGCACTCCTGTACTTATACACTATTTTCCTCTCCCCTCCCCGTTTCCCCGTTTCCCCTCTTCCCCGTTTCAGCGACCGCAGCCTGATATAGGTCGCTTTCTTCCTCACCTTCCGGCTCTCCCGGTTTGTCAGGGAGCAGGAACTGGACAGTCCTTTTCAGTATTCCACCTGCCGGAATGGCGATAATGAGGCCTGCCAGTCCCCCCATTTCGCCACCCACGAGGATGACGATGAGGGTCTCCAACTGGTTCAACCCGACTCGGTTCCCCACGATCCGGGGTGTCAAGACGTATCCCTCGATGGCCTGTGCGATGCCGAAAGTGGCAGCAACGCCAGCGACCTGCCCCCACCCGGAAAAATCAACCAGTAGCACCATGCCTGAGGCCAGGATGCCGATGACAGTTCCGACGTACGGTATGATAAACATAAGGCCTGCCACCACCCCGATGAGCACGCCGAACCGGATCCCGGTTATACCAAGACCTATGGAGTATAGAACGGCGAGGGCGAGGGCCACCATGATCTGGCCCCTGATAAAGCCGCTAAGGACGCCGTCGACCATCTGAAGATAGTTCCTGACCCAATCCTCGATGGGGTCGGGAACGAACCGGTAAAAGCTGTCTCTGATCCGGTCGATATCTTTGAGAATGAAGAAAAAGAACACAGGGATGACCACGAGGCTCACGACAGCCAGAATTCCACCCATGAACCCTGACGTGGCCTCCAGCAGCCCCGCCACAAGGGGCTTGATGGTGCTCCACCCGCCGGCGAGAAGTCGGCCCTTCATCTCCTTGAGGAGTTCCGGAACGCTCCGGGTCATTTCCTCTGGGAGAAGTCCCCAACCCTCGATCTTGACGAGAGCCTTTTCGGCAAGCTCTGGCGCCTCGTGCACGAACTGTACGGCCTCATTCCACAGGTACGGGATCATGTAGGACAAGGCAAAAGTGATGATCCCTGCGGCCAGCAGCAGGATGACCAGGATGGAGGCCGCCCTCGGAACCTTCCTGTGCTCCAGCCAGTCGACAGCAGGGTCCAGGAGATACGCCAAGGCAAAGGCGAGGACCAGGGACTTGAAGGCACCGGGCGCAAGCCAGGCAATGACAATGATCCCTCCGAAGAAGGCCGCCATGAAGGAGTAGAACTTTCGCTTTTCGTTTAGATCGATCATAAGTTTCAATTCAAAATTCAAAATTCAAAATTCAAAAAAGAACGTAACAGGATATACAGGGTGGTGGCAAGAAGGGAAAAATGCCGACGGGACGACGGAGCGACTTGGCGGCTTGGCGAAAAAGCAAAACCGTGGAGGGAAATGCGATCAGTTCCCTATCCTTTTGAGTCATTATTCTTCAATCAGCCCTTTCGCGATTTGGAAGTGTCGCTAAGTCGCCTGGTCGCTTTGTTGCAAAGTCGATTGGTTCTCGAGAAATCTCGCTCAGTCGCCCAGTCTCTTCGTCGCACAGTCGAGGGGATTCTTTGGAAGTTTCGCTCAGTCGCTCAGTCGTAAAGTCGAAAGAACTTCCCCGTTACCTATTTGTTACATATCCATGTTAAAAACAATGTAACATGTAAGTATGTTCACTCCCAGAATGAGGGATCCCTCATGAAAGCATCCGATCTTTTCGTCAAATGCCTGGAGGCGGAGGGAGTCGAGTACATCTTCGGTATACCTGGTGAGGAAAACCTGGACCTGCTCAACTCCCTGAAAAGCTCCGATATCAGGCTAATCGTCACCCGGCACGAGCAGGCCGCCGGCTTCATGGCCGCCACCTACGGCCGCCTGACCGGAAATGTGGGAGTGTGCATGTCCACCCTTGGTCCGGGAGCAACCAACCTTGTCACAGCCGCAGCCTACGCCCAACTGGGCGCTATGCCCATGGTCATGATCACCGGACAAAAACCGATCAAGAGCAGCAAGCAAGGACAGTTCCAGATCCTGGACGTTGTGAACATGATGCAGCCCCTGACCAAATACACACGGCAGATCCAGAGCGGGGGTGCCATACCTTCCCTCGTCCGTGAAGCCTTCCGGCTGGCCCGTGAAGAGCGCCCAGGCGCAGTCCACCTGGAGCTCCCTGAGGATATCGCAAAGGAAGATACACACGCAGCCGTCATCGAGAGGAGCTACGTTCGCAGGCCCATCGCGGAGGAAAAATCCATCATCAGAGCTGTGGAGCTCATCACCAGAGCCCGCCATCCCATCCTCCTCATCGGAGCCGGGGCCAACAGAAAGATCACCTGCCGGATGCTCAAGGGGTTCATTGAAAAGACCAACATACCGTTCTTCACCACCCAGATGGGCAAGGGTGTCGTGGACGAGAGAAATCCCCTTTTTCTGGGCAACGCGGCCCTTTCCGACCACGACTTCCTGCACAGGGCCATCGCGCGTGCCGATCTCATCATCAACGTCGGCCACGACGTGGTGGAGAAACCCCCCTTCTTCATGAGCCCGGAGATGACGGTGATCCACGTCAACTTCAACTCCGCCCAGGTGGATCCGGTGTACTTCCCGCAACTGGAGGTTATCGGCGACATCGCTGACAGTGTGGAGAGGATAACATCTGGACTCGACGACGCCTGCTCCTGGGATTTCGGTTATTTCAGCGAGATAAAGGAGGCCATCGAGGAACACATCAGTCGGGATGTGGATGACGATTCCTTTCCCATCCTGCCTCAGCGCCTGGTATCGGAGATCCGGAAACTCATGCCGTCTGACGGGATCATCGCCCTTGATAACGGTATGTACAAGATCTGGTTCGCACGAAACTACAAGGCACACCAGACCAACACCGTACTCCTCGACAACGCGCTGGCCACAATGGGGGCCGGCCTGCCGTCCGCCATGGCCGCAAAGCTCGTCTATCCGGACAGGCCCGTCATGGCCATCTGCGGCGACGGCGGGTTCATGATGAACTCCCAGGAGCTGGAAACTGCCGTTCGTCTGGGTCTTAACCTGGTCGTCCTCGTCATCCGGGACAACGGCTATGGCATGATTAAGTGGAAGCAGGCCCAGATGGGTTTTGAGGATTTCGGCCTTGATCTGGGCAACCCGGATTTCGTAAAGTATGCAGAAAGCTATGGGGCCGTGGGAGAGCGGGTTGGCCACTCCAAAGAACTCTTTCCTGTTATAAAAAGCTGCATGGAGGGGTCCGGTGTCCACGTCATCGACGTACCTATCGACTACTCGGGGAACACGAGGATCCTCTCGCAGGAGATAAAGGATCTGAGCAGTAAAATTACGGTTTGATTGCGGATTGCGCATTGCGAATTGCGGATTAAGATCAAAATCCGTAATCCGTATTCCTCAATCCGTAATCGCTTTCCTGAAAGGAACGCGTCATGCTGAAGAAAACTTATCCCTACTATCTGGCCAACAAGGCCGAAAGGCCCAACCGCAGCCTCGAGGTGACCGACAAGTTCACAGGCGAGGTCGTGACCAGGGTAGCCATGGCAGATGCTGCCGCCATTAAAAAGGCCATAGGCGCCGCCTCACGGGCTGAGAAGGCCATGAGAGAAGTGCCGCCCTATGAGCGCCAGAAGATCCTCTACCACTGTGTGGAGCAGTTCACGAAGCGTTTCGACGAGCTGGCCATGGCCCTTTGCCTCGAGGCGGGGAAACCGATCCGCGACAGCCGGGGGGAGGTCACCCGCCTCATCGATACCTTCCGCATCGCCGCCGAGGAGTCGGTGCGAATCCACGGAGAGGTCCTTAACCTTGAGATCACCCCCAGAGCTAAGGGATACACAGGATTTACAAGGATGTTTCCTGTAGGAGCATGCTCCTTCATCACCCCCTTCAACTTTCCCCTTAATCTTGTTGCCCACAAGGTGGCCCCCGCACTTGCCGCGGGATGCCCCTTTGTCCTCAAACCGGCCAGCCGTACGCCTATTGGAGCAATCATCATCGGCGAGATCCTCGCCCAGACTGATCTCCCCAAAGGGGCCTTTTCGGTTTTGCCCTGCACAAGGGACGGCGCTGAACTGTTCACAACGGACGAACGTCTCAAGCTCCTCTCCTTCACCGGATCGCCCGCCGTCGGATGGGACCTGAAATCCAGAGCCGGCAAGAAGAAGGTCGTCCTGGAACTGGGCGGCAACGCCGCCGTGGTGGTGGACGAGGACGCGGACCTGGAGGATGCCGTGGACCGGATCATCATCGGGGCCTTCTACCAGTCAGGACAGAGCTGCATAGGTGTTCAGCGCATCATCGTTCACGAGACCGTGTACGACAAATTCAAGCGCATGCTGGTCAAAAATACACGTGAGCTGCCCATGGGTGACCCGAAAAAGGAGAAGACTTTCATCGGGCCTATGATATCGGAAAGTGAAGCACAGAGGCTCGAAGAGTGGATAAAAGAAGCGAAGAAGGCCGGTGGCAAGGTGCTTTGCGGCGGTAAGCGTAACGGAGCCATGCTCGAGGCCACATTGATGGAGAACGTCCCCACCGACCAGAAGGTGTGCGCGTTGGAAGCGTTCGGTCCACTGGCGGTACTGTCGAAGTTCAGTACCTTCGACGAGGCCCTGGATATGGTCAACGACAGTGTCTTCGGTCTCCAGGCCGGTATCTTCACGAGAGACCTGTACAAGGCCAAAAAAGCCTGGGACACCCTCGAAGTAGGCGGCGTGCTCATCGGGGAGATCCCCTCCTGGCGCGTGGACCACATGCCCTATGGGGGCGTGAAGGAGAGCGGAACGGGGAGAGAGGGCATAAGGTGGGCGATGCACGATATGTTGGAACCCAGACTGTTAATTATAAGAGAACCCCAAGGATAAACAGTCTGGGTTCCAGGGTCTAGGTTCTGGGGTCTAGCAGGTTGTTGAAAAACAGCCCATCTGATTTATTGAATTTACTGGAATGATGGCTGTTTTTCAGTTATAAATATACGCATAACCGTTTGTTATTACAGGAGAAACGTTATGCGCGGCGAAGATAGGCAACAACAAGCCATGTTCAGTTATATTTCACCAGAAGCACGTGTTCCGCAGGATCATCCGTTACGACCAATCCGGTTCATGGTTGATAAAGCCCTATCTGATCTGGCCCCGATATTCCAGCAAATGTATTCTGAAGCAGGCCGTCCATCTATTCCCCCGGAACAATTGCTCAAAGCCTTGTTGTTACAAGTGCTCTATACGATCCGTAGCGAGCGGATGCTGGTCGAGCAACTGGATTACAATCTGTTATTTCGTTGGTTCGTGGGCATGTCCATGGACGATAAGGTATGGGACCACTCCACTTTTTCCAAGAACCGGGACCGTTTGATCGAACATGATGTAGCCACAGCTTTCTTTCAAGCAATTAAAGGTCAGGCTGAGCAAGCAGGGTTACTGTCTAACGAACACTTTACCGTTGATGGCACCTTGATCGAAGCCTGGGCTTCAATGAAGAGTTTTCGACCCAAGGACGAGGACAACCAAGACCCTCCAAAAAGCGGCGGGCGAAACTCCGATGTTGATTTCAAAGGGCAAAAGCGTAAGAACGACACCCATCAATCAACGACAGACCCCGAGGCCAGGCTACTTAGAAAGGGACCCGGCAAAGAGTCGAAACTTTGTTTCATGGGCCATGCCCTGATGGAGAACCGCAACGGTCTTGTCGTAGACAGCCGCCTTACTTTGGCCAATGGAACCGCCGAATGGGATGCTGGTCTCGATATGGTTGAAGACGTCCCTGGCACTCATCGCATAACGGTCGGAGCTGACAAAGGTTATGATGTCCCGAAATTTGTGAACGGCTTGCGGGAGTTATCGGCAACACCGCATGTGGCTAAGAAAGTAAGTTGTACAGCCATCGACAACCGAACAACAAGGCATGTGGGTTACCAGGTAAGTCAAAAGGTGCGCAAGCGGGTTGAAGAAATCTTCGGTTGGATCAAGACGACAGGGTGTTTGCGTAAGACACGCCATCGAGGGCTTGATCGCGTCGAGAGTGCTTTTACTCTGGCAGCAACGGCTTACAACCTGGTCCGAATGCGTAACCTGATCAGGGCACCTTAGGATAAGGAGATATAAAACAGCAAAACATCACCCTTAAATTAGATGTTAACAGCTCAAAACCAACGAAAACAAATTGTCAAAGAACAGAAAAACGTACAATACGAAATAAAAACTAACTCAAGGCCAATTTTTCAACGGCCTGCTAGGGTCTAGATGGGTGCGCATGTGATTGCTAGGTTGAAGGTCAGGCCGAGGCAATCTCGGTTTCCACAAAAGCGGTTAGTGCCTTAACGCAGCCTGTCCGCCTTAGCTGGTCGAAAGGCGTTAGCGACGGCGGAAGGGCCGCAGGAACGCCGTCTCCCAGGCGTTATCGCAAAGGGCAACAGAGGAAAATCTGGATCTTGAATTTTGATGAACTCGTAAAAAGTACTATTCTTCTAACTATTTGATAATATTGGATAAAGTTTCATTTTATCCTTTCAACGAGACGTGGTTTATGGTAGGATATGTCAACAAAAACAAAGTGTTACAAGGAGTTGACATGTTCTTCACCAAAGATCACAAAACCCTTAACAATCTAAAGTGTTTCCCCTGATAGAATTCCCCCAAGTCATTGGTAGTGAACTAACAAGGGCTCATGCCCACAGAATTACGAAGGTGTATTAATGGTAATATCTGACTTGCTTGCTCAGTTTTTAACGGCCCCCCAACCCCCAAGCCCGGTCATTGATCTTTTTCCTCCGGTTCCGACATTCCCTTCACCGAACATAGGATCCTCATGAGGTCTTCCATGCTCTTGAAGGGGAGATTCTTATCCGTCTGGATATCGAGGACCTGCCCCAACAACTCCTCCGGATCGTCCTTTTGTCGCTTGTAGATCCTTATTATGTAGCTCTCCAAAGGCTGGCCTCCAGGGTGGCGGTGATCCCATTTCCGCCGGGATCTCTTCCTCCTCGGGGTAAATATATCCGGTGAGAACTTACTGTTAGGTTACAGTTGCCTTTCCCGATCGACCTCATCAGACTTTCAAACCCATGATACCCGTCAGAACACTCAGCTGGCCGCTGTCCGGTTCAATAAACCGAAACCCCCTTCTCTTGAGGAGGCCTTTGTACTCAAAACCGCCGGAGTCAAAACCGTTTTCCCATACGGTCATGCACTCGATCCCGTCGAGAACCAGCTCCCTCCTGGGGAAAACAAGGTCAACTATCATCAGGTCGGGCCATGGATCGAACCGGGCGTAAACAACGGACATTCCACCATGACTTACATCCAGGACGCGGCAGCGATGCCCCTTATAAAGGGCCTGCATCTCTTCGGTGACGTTAAGCCGTTTGAACGCTCTGGTATTTCTCATCATCACGTTCACCCCATATTTGATTGCCATGGACATCCGGATGCGATTTGTTTACCGCTGGGACCGAGCTCGCTCAGGACGAAGTACTAACCGTCTTTTCAGTAAGACAGGCTCTATCCCGATCCTGGTTTTACCGTGCCCGGCAAAAACCGAAAGCCTGGGTGGGGCTCGCTGATCCGGAACGGCTGGTGTGTTCTGACAGCACACTGCAAAAGGCCTGGCGTTCGGGGCATAGATAAGGAAAAACTGTCACCATCCTCATCATTCCCAAGCTACCGTAATCTATGAAGGTCAACCCCCTGATACCGTTTACCACCTCAACCTCCCTTTCCTCCCAGGGGGTTTGGATGATAGCTTCCCCTTTCTGCAGATCAATGGATTTAAATGTCATCTCCGCCACCGGCTCAGACTCCGGTCCTTTCTCACTGATCCCCGCGAAAGTACTGCCCTCACTCCAGTACCCGAAGGTCGCGGATAAGTAGACACACTCAAAGGAACGGGCCTGGACAAGAGTTTCAAACTGGGCATCGGAGTTGGCAAGGGAAGGTAAAAACGCGCATAACAGTACCAATGCAAAAACAGCCGATCTTTTCATGACCCCGCCCCCCGGCATTAAGTTCAGCGGTCTCCTCGTGAAGTGCGGTCCTCGCTGGTAGGGTGCCGACCAGAGACAATCACGAGTGAGCACACCAAAACGCTTGACTATCTGTCTACAGGGTGGAGTTTACACCTGGGAAACTTACATTTAACTTACATGGCACAGGAAAAGTGGAATGTGATTTCAAGCAGGTAGAAATGATCAGGACATAGGCTCTGCAAGGGTTACATCTAGAAACGAAAGAAATTAACCACTCATGACGATCGCAATTGCCTGCAGATCTCCTCGGTTTCGGGAGGGATTTGTGCCCAGTGTTTCGCTCAGTACCTTGCGGCGCTTCCGGCAAACCCGAATCCCCTCGGAAATCTTCCCGAACTTCAGGTAACAGTTCATGAGGTTTCCGGTAAGGGTCTTCCACCAGCGGTTCGAACTCCACCAGCTACCGGTACTGATCGAAAGTCTCACCTTGGTGATTCTTTCCAAACAGTCTCTACTGTCAGGTTACGGCTTGGTCCCCAAATAATCCGCTAATTATATCGCTGTCAAACCAGAGCAATTATAAATTGTAACCTAAAAGAAAGTACAAACAACATATCATCCACAGGAAAGCAGGCACGTAAGCCGCATAACCTATTTAGGGGGAAATAGCCGCGATTGTTTATCTGTCGTCAATTGCGTACTCGGATCAATGACAGAGAAAGGGGATAAGGTTATGACGTCCACTATGAGTTTTATACTTGTGCTTGGGGGAATGGCTCTGCTTTGCATGATCGCCCTTATGTTTGTGTGGATAACAATGTGTGGCCTGTTCGGTTTTGTAAAAGGGTTGCAGGTTTTACTGGGGAAAAAACCAGCCATATCGGGTGACGAGCTGAAACTGGAGGAGGTCACAGAACAAGCTCAGATCTGATACCAGTTTGCCCGTCAGTTCATGAATGAAAAAAAGTCTTCCGACAAACTTACGTCACGCCGTTGGCGTGATCGAGGTCTTCCGACACGCTGCTACGAGGACCGCAATTGTTGGCAGATCTTTTCGGTCGCCGACGACAAATCGGTGTCCAGTGTTTCACTCAGGACCTTGCGGCACCTTCTGCAGACCCGAATCCCTTCGGCAATCCTCCCGAGTTTCAGAAAGCAGCTCATCAGGTTCCGGTAAAGGTCTTCCTCCAACGGATCCACTTCCAGCAGTTTCTGGTACCACTCAATGGCCTCCTTGTGACGATCGTTCGATTGGAGGTGGCGACAGTAAGTGCCAGCGGTACGAAGGAATCGGTTTCGCAGACGTTCGCTACGGGCGATGGCCCATGGCTGATGGGCATCCCCGGCCATGAACTGCCCCCGGTACATGCCCATGAGTTTAGCTGCAAGAGGGTCCAGAATTGCATCATCAACTGATTGAACTTTTTCCAAGTCATTTGCGAGTCGGCTCAGCAAACGCTCCAGGGCCCACGTATCCACCCAGCAACAATCGGGATTAAGGGACACATTGCCCTCACGAAGAACGATGGCCTCGTCGATACTCAAGGATTTTCTCAGGCGATGGAGAGTGACGGTAAAGGATTGGTGGGCCGCGGCCCCGTCAGCGTCCGGCCAAAGAGCGTCGTAGATCTGCTCAAGAGGAACCTTGCGGCCTCCCTGGGAAATGATCACCTTGAGCAGGTCCAGCTGCTTTTGCTTTCCACGTGCTTGAGACCGGAGGGGCTCGTCGTTGACGACTACCTCGAAGCGCCCCATGGTGTAGATCCTCACAGGCCAGGGCCAGGCTTCGAGTTCCTCCAGAGGCCCGTGCGGGATCCACTTCCGTTTATTGATAAGCCCCCGAACATAATTCTCTTCGATACCGGCCTCAAGGGCCTTTGCACACAGCCGAGACATCACCGGCTCCCGCCAGAAGTAATAGTTGGAAAAACCGTACTCCCTCCCCAGTTTCATCGCAGCATCCAGATGCCCGAGTCCGTCATCCTCCTCACTTGCATCCAATGCCATGCGTGCCATAAGAAAATGATAGGCCTGTTCAAGGTGGGTGCAATCCATCCGGTCAGCGACCTGCTTTACCTTTGGAAGATGCTTCAGGGCGACATCAGTTTCCCCGTTAGCATATGCGGATTCAGCGACAGCCATGTTCGTCAGTCCCTCGGTAAAGAGGACGCCTGTCTGGTCACCGAGTTCAACGCTCATCAATGCATTTTCCATGGCAACAGCTGAATCATCCCCCATTAATTCATACCAGCTCTTGAGGAAATGGTAATAAGACTTTTCAACCAAGGGAGCAAACGGCAGCATTTCCTCAACAGCCTCAAAATACCTGCCGGCCCCTTCGATATCCGCGTTATCAAGACAGCAGGCAATGCCATGGCCAAGGAGCATGATTCGCCACATTGGAATCCCATTCTCATCGGCTAATTTCCTCCCCTTCTCCACCTGCCGCAAGCATCCATCCTTGTCATTGTCAAGCCATCTGACCAGGCACCTGACGATGATCACCATGATGACCGAGAGAGGACCGATGGTGGTAATGTCCAGGCTTTCCGGAAGGCTTTCCACCAGCATTTTCGCTTTTGCAGTGTTTCCCAGACAGACGTCAAGATAAGCCACGAACATGATGGCATGGGTGGCAACAGCGGGATCGTCAACCAGTTCGGCCAATTCCAGTGCCCTGGTGCACCATTGCTCAGCGTTCTTGTTATATGGCTGCCTGTTGGTCAATGACTGGAGCATGGTGATGGTCACCTTTAGCTCCACCATCAAGGAGGGGTATTCAGGATATCTGGACCTGATCTCATCAAAAACATCGACCAGGGCATCGAGGGGCTCCATGTACTGATGGGTGTGTATGTAGGTGTCTGCTTCCCCGGCCCATGCCAGGTAGACACCAGCTGCATCACCCGTTTCATCGAAGAGGGTGCGGGCTTTTTCAAAATACTCTCTCGCTGAGAGCGGGTTTGTGAGCAGAAGGCATGCCCCCAACCAGTAAAGGAGCCAGGAATCTGAATCCAGGATATCCTCCGGGAGAGAATTGATCCAACCTTGAACCGTCCGGAATCGACCCTGCTGGAAGACCGCCTGCGCCTGCATTTTGACCAGGTTTGCCGCGCTTACCCAGTCTTCAGCCTCCATGAAGAGTTGAATCGCGTCCTCTTCATGATCTTCCATGGCCAGGATTCCTCCCGCCTCGCTTTGCAGTTTCACGACCCTGTCGGAACCGAGTTCCTTCAAAGCCCGAGTCTGTAGAAACTCCCGGAACAGGGCGTGGAACTGGTAGAAGGGCGATGTTCCTGAATGACGGACCGTGAAAAGATTTCCCTCGGCCAGTTGTTCAAGTATTGCGGGTGCATCCTCACTTCCGGAAATGCTTAGCGCCATTTCGCCAGTCATGCGGGGAAAAAAACAGACCTTGAGCAGAAGTTCCCTGACAGGAAGGTCGAGTTTTCTCCACACCTCAGCGGCATAATAGTCGAATGTTACCTGCCGGGAAGCAACTTCGAACTCCTCAGGAAGAACACCTTTGCCGTCCATGCTCTCGCCGATGAGGGTCAGGCCCGCCACCCATCCGTCCACCCGCTCATTGAGGCGCACAACATCGTCGTGCTTGATATCCAGGATACCGTGCACACCAAGGATCCCCTGGCACTCCTCCGGGTCCAACCTGAGGCCGTTCCAGGAAATGTGCTTGATCCCACGGTTGGCCCTGAGCCTGGCAAGGTCGTCGGGAGGGGCCAGTCGGCTTACAACGAAAAGCCTGACATCGCCCGGGATCCTGGTTAAGGCCTGCTGCAGGACCTGAACCAGGTAACTCCCCTGGGGAAGGTTCTCAAAGTTATCCAGGACTATGACACCGGGAGTTTTCAGAAGGGGAAAAAGATCCCCGAAGAAGCGCCTGGAAAACTGGTCTATGCTGTGCATGTACTCCGGCGTAAAGAGGGAAAGTTCCACACCGCTCTTTGGATCGACCAGTTTGCTTGCCATCTTCATGTAATAGAAAAAGGTTGCCGGATCCTCGTCGTCGGGATCTATGCGGTACCACAGGCAATCGAGTTCCCTTGAGACTACATAATCGGACACCAGGGTTGTTTTACCTGAACCAGCTGGCCCTTCTACCCAGACGAAAGGGCGCTTTTGCGTTCTGTCCAGTTCTGCATACAGGCGCTCCCTGGGAAATATCGAATCGAACATGGGTCTTGATATTTTAGCTGATGGCAGTCTGTCCTTTTTCAAAATGGACCTCTCCGCCAGGGATCAGAAGCGATACCCCACGCTTATACCCAGATAAGCTATCTGGTTCTCGAATTTCCCCGTTTGAAACGAGTTGCTTACGTTCCTCTTTTCAAAAAAGCTGAGCATGACGAAGGTGTCGATCTGAATTATTTCTTTTCCGTGACCGTAACCGAAGCTGAAAGAATGCTGGTCCGAGTCCGGGTTACCCGCCTCAAGGGTTTCATCAGGCACAAAGGTCTGAACATAGGCGTATCCCCCCCGAAGGGAAGTACGCTCACTCAAATCGTGCTCCAGACCCAGTTTGATCTGCCAGGAATCTTCCCAGTTCGGGAATGCCATTGTGTCTACCACGCCCCCGGCGGGAACCTCGACTTCAAAGTCAGTGTGAACCTCGTCGAATGAGGACCAGCGTACCAACTCGACATCGAAGGCGAAAGTCCAACGATCGATCGAGTCAAGAGCAATACCTATACCTATTATTTCCGGAAATTCCAGGGTCGTATCAGCTCCAGTTTTGAAGGAATCACCTCCGAAATCCGCTTGAAGAGCTGGCGCGATATCCGTAATAGTGAGATCGCCGTCCATATCGGCCGATATTCCACTTCGATAGGCCAAACCGATCCTGAATCCGGGTGTTACCTGCCACAAGCTGCCCATATTCCAACCCCATCCGTCCCCCTCCCCCTCGATGCGAAATCTTCCGTCGGGGGCTGAAAAGGCAGATTGATCCAGCATCATCTCGTTTATGCTCATTGCCTGCAGATAGTCCAGTCCTACAGCCAGGGATAGTTCATGATTAGCTTTAAAGGCTATCGTCGGATTCATTGCGATGGTGGAAATACCTCCCTCTGTCGCCACGTATCGTGTAAAACCATCCGACGGCCACTCACGCCCCCCGATGCCAAAGGGGCTGTGAAGACCAAAGCCGAAAGTGATTTTGGATGATTCCGGTCGATGCGTCAGGAAAATGTGTGGGGGAAGGTAGATATTTGGTTCCGTATCCTCGATATTACCAGAGCCATCCTTAAATGAGGTGTCGATCTTAAGAGCTGTAATACCAATGTAAACTTGAGTCCCATCCACCTGCGTGATACCGCCGGGGTTGTGGAGGATGGCAGATGGATCATCCGCCACGGCAAGAAAAGCGGTCCCCATCCCGCCAGCCCTGGCTCCATGAATGGGACCACCGGCTAAGGCGGTTCCAATGGATGTTCCCAACAAGGCTGTAAACGTGAAAGTAGCTGCTACCAGGATTTCACATAAATCAAAGCGCAAATATATACCCCTTTAGTTGAGAGTGACGTCGTTCTAGCAAAAAACGCAAAAAGCCACGGTCTCCATAATAATGAGACTCGCGGCTAACTATACAGTGCAAGGATGAGCACCATGCACCATCCCTCCCCTTTTTAACACACACTTTTAAGTGGATTATAAAGGGACGGCCTTGTGAATGCAATTACTTTCGCAATCTGGGCCATTATGGATCCAAGGTCCATCCGCCTTCGCTAACGACTATTGTTAAGCTATCGCGTACAAGTAATCCAAGATCCAATATGTTATTCCTCATGAACTTACCTTCCCCTCCGGAACCCTGCGGTGCGTCCTTAAAGGGGCCGCTCTGCCTACCCTGAGCCAGTCAAAGGGCGTACCCTGCGTTAAATGCTTTTGCCACTTTTGCGAGAAATCAAGATTGCCACGTCGCTCTCGTCAGGCTCGACGGTTCCTTTCACCCCCACCTCGATCCTCCCCACTCGGCAGGGGGGAGGAAGAATAGGAAGGTGACTATTTTATGCGCGCAATAACAAGCGATTTTGAGAGATTTTCTTGGACTTTGGGTTTTGGATATTGGATCTTGGATTTTGGATCCATTTTGAAATCTGAAATTTGGAATCGATCCCTTTTATCACGATGACATACGTTGAGGATTTCCGAAGGGTGATAATCACGCTTTTGGCGCGATGAGGATTAGCGCTCGAAAGCCGCTTTTCAAAGGAACACTCTTACCGGCTCGCTAAAGTGCGTCAGATGCAAGGCCCGTAGGAGCGCGCGGGACCGAAGACGTACGCAGCAGTTGTCGCATTTTATGGGACGCTCCTATCGGCCGTCAAGAGTGCGTCAGATACGAGACGCGACTGAGGAGGCAACCGGCTTGTCCGCCATCTTGTCCGTCGTAGCTCGAAGAGCGAAGTCGGAAGCTGTTCGACAGGCGTTAGCGACGGCGGAAGCGTACATGGGAACGTACGTGAGGGGATTGCCGAGGAAGGAGTACGAAGCCGGAGGTCCCGAGCGAAGTCGAGAGATAGGTGGCGTGCTATTGACGACCGCCTATCTATCGTTAAACCCCTTCAGAACCTCATCAGCACATTCAGGACAGTAACCATGACTAAACTCCACGTCTGACCTGTCGCTGAAATATTGTTCCAGAGTGCTCCACTGCCCGTTTTCTTCCTTGATTTTTTTGCAGTTGGAGCAGATCGGAAGCAGCCCGTTTAGGGTCTTGATCTCCGCAAGTGCCGATTCCAACTCACGTTTTTTATCGGACAGGTCTATGGTTTTTTGCACGACTCTTTCTTCAAGATTCCTGGTGTTCTTAAAAACCATCTCCGTCATTTGTCGGAAAACTTCCTCCAGGCGACCCAACTCATCATATGCCTTTGGTGAGGGCGTTTCGGGGAGAATGCCTATGGAAAAATCCCTCATCCACCTGTCAAGCCTGTAAATGCGATCAATGATTACACGGTCGAGAAGCAGAACGATAACAGTTGAAAGTACGATCATACTCACCAGCAGAATCGCGGCGAAACCCAAAAAACGTTTTTTCCCAATAATAAGATCCGCATCCACGAGAGTGATATTGTACCAACCGATCTCCTCCATATATCCGATCCCTATCAAGTGGTTCGCACCACCCACTCCGGAAGCCAGCACAATCACCGTTTCCTTTTTGTCTTTAAGATTATCCATGGACTCTCGCAATCGCTGATTGTCAGACTCTGAATCGAGGAGTTGAAAGATGGTCTTACGCGCGCCTACTTCTTTGGATATGGACCTGAAATCTATTAACTGGACCTGGTCGTGGGCCTGGATAGCTCCGCTTTCATCGACAAAAATATTCTTGATTCCAGGGCGGTCAGCCTTGGCCACTTTGGCAATGAATTCCGACAGATCAAGCCCCGTACCAACTATACCCAGAGGTTTGTTTTTCCCCTGGACCACTACGTTTAACCATATCTTGGTGACTCCAAGGTGCTCATCGTGGTCAACGTTCAGCTTGTAGGGGGCGCCACTCTCCAAGCTGGCGAAATACCAGCGATCTTCCGGGTCATTCGGGTTGAGTTTATATTGGAATTCCTTCCCCGCGTAATTATTTTCTCTGTCGTTATAATAATATCGCAGTGTTTCCCCATGGACAAAAAAGAAACTCCGGTCCGAGAAAAAACGCCGGTAACCTTCTAGTTCCTTTAGCGCCTCTGAGCGCAAAGTCGGGTCCTCTTCGTTCAGAGCCCATCTCCTTAACAAGTGTGAATCAGCAAGCTTTCTGGCAAGGGCAAGTTCGCGCAGTAACGGTTGGAGAGTGCGAGCCCGGTTGTAACGCACTTGTCTCTCGGTGAATTGTGAGCCCAACCCTGAAATAATATCGTTCTTCAGAACATCGAACACTACGTAAGAGGCCACGATAGTGGTTGCGAAAACAACAATCAGTAGAATAAGGAATTTTGTCTTGAGTTTCATAGATTAAGAGACTTTGTTTGGAAAGTTCCAATTTCAGCTGAACACGGCTGTTGTTCCAATTTAAAATCCACTGCACATCGGAATTTTCACGAGCCGGATGCGGTAATACTTAAAAGTTCGATACTCACTAATGTTCACACCCCACTTCATCAGAGAATATCATATTTCAAACTCGATATCACATTTCAAACTTCAAATGTTTTCGGTCCAAGATCCAAGACAAACCAGGTGGTCGGTGATCAGTAATCGGTGATCGGTAAAACCTATTGAAAATTGAGGATTAATACTGCGGCGAAGGTGCCCTATTTCAAGGCTCAATTCGTAATTCCCTTTTCATTTACCCCTGCGTAACCCTGCTTGCCAAGCCGAAGTTTTACGAAGGTTGGTGGTGCTGTCTGGGAGAGCCAGTGCTCCGTGCTCTGCGTTAAATGCTTTTGTTGCCTTTGGGGAAACCGGGATCGCTTCACCCGGATATCAGCTCGCGATAACAAGATATGGATTCCGGGTCTTCGCATTTATTTCACCCCCACCTCGGTCCTCCCCCCTCAAGGGGGAGGAAGAGTTAGGAACGGGACTTATTGTTAGGCTCCGCCCGGAATGACGACTTGCTTAACCCGCTTTAGATCTTCCTTTGCGAGCTTCGCGTATTTGCGTGAGGCCGCCTTAACCGCTTTTACAGGAACCGCTCTTCCCCCCAATGATTAAAGCCTTTCTCCTTGTCCTCTGTGTCCTTGTGGTGAAAACACTGCATTTACAGGATGCTTTATTCCCTCCAGTTTTAGGCCTTCCTCTGCGGCCCTCTGCCCTTCGACGCACTTACGTTTGCTCAGGATCCCGAGCTTAGTCGAGGGACGGGACGTGCGGCCTACCAACCAGCCTGTGGCTGGAGTTCCAAGTTCCGCGTTTCAGGTTTCAGGTTTTCCCCGTTTCCCCGGTTCACCGATACCCCGGTTCGTTCCGAAGGAACAGATTCCCTTCTACGTCTCTCCGCGGCCCTCTGCGTTAAGTGCTTTGGCCGTTTTTACGGGAATCGAGATCGTTTCGCTCAAAGGATGGCTCGCGATAACAAGATATGGATTCCGGGTCTTCGCATTTATTTCACCCCCACCTCGATCCTCCCCCCTCAAGGGGGAGGAAGAATAGTGAATGTGACTATTTTATGCTCGCGATGACAAACTAGGCTGGATTCCGGCTCATCACGCCGCGTTTGTGATGTCCGGAATGACGTTATTATTCTACTCTGGACCCTGGACTCTGGACTCTGGACAAGAGAAAGCCAAAGCCCCACCAGCCTTCTTTTGGTTTTAAGGCCCGCAAGAATGGTTCAGGTACGAGGCTCGATTGAGGAGCTAATCGGAGGCGTATATGGGCATACGTCGAGGATTGGCGATGATTGAGTACGAAGTAGATGGACCGTTATTGTGGGCCGCATAAAGGAAAGCCCCGAGAGATTACTCTCGGGGCTTTCAAATAAATTCCGGCAACGACCTACTCTCCCACACCGTCGCCAGTGCAGTACCATCAGCGCTGAGGGGCTTAACTTCCGAGTTCGGAATGGGGTCGGGTGTATCCCCCTCGCCGTAATCGCCGGAAACTCAATTTCTAAAGATGAAGAAGGGCTGTCATCGTTCCTCGTGGTGACGGAACCTGCCAAAGGTAAGTAAAAAATGGTCAAGCCTCACGACCGATTAGTACCGGTTAGCTGAGTACGTTGCCGCACTTACACACCCGGCCTATCAACCTCGTAGTCTACAAGGGGTCTTTAGTCCGTCCGAAGACGGAGGGGACATCTAGTCTTAGGGGGGGCTTCCCGCTTAGATGCTTTCAGCGGTTATCCTTTCCGAATTTAGCTACCCAGCTATGCCTCTGGCGAGACAACTGGATCACCAGGGATTCGTCCACTCCGGTCCTCTCGTACTAGGAGCAGCTCCCTTCAAATGTCCTACGCCCACAGAAGATAGGGACCGAACTGTCTCACGACGTTCTAAACCCAGCTCACGTACCGCTTTAATGGGCGAACAGCCCAACCCTTGGGACCGACTACAGCCCCAGGATGCGATGAGCCGACATCGAGGTGCCAAACCTCCCCGTCGATGTGAACTCTTGGGGGAGATAAGCCTGTTATCCCCGGAGTACCTTTTATCCGTTGAGCGACGGCCCTTCCATGCGGAACCGCCGGATCACTAAGACCTGCTTTCGCACCTGCTCGACTTGTAGGTCTCGCAGTTAAGCTCCCTTATACCTTTGCGCTCTACGGCTGGTTTCCAATCAGCCTGAGGGAACCTTTGCACGCCTCCGTTACTGTTTGGGAGGCGACCGCCCCAGTCAAACTACCCACCAGGCAATGTCCCCGACCCGGATCACGGGCCTAGGTTAGAATCCAAGAACAATAAGGGTGGTATTTCAAGGTTGACTCCGCCCCGACTAGCGTCGAAGTTTCATAGTCTCCCACCTATCCTACACATACTGCCCCTAGATCCACTGCCAAGCTGTAGTAAAGGTTCACGGGGTCTTTCCGTCTTTCTGCGGGTAGACGGCATCATCACCGCCACTGTAATTTCACTGAGTCCCTCGTTGAGACAGCGCCCATGTCGTTACGCCATTCGTGCAGGTCGGAACTTACCCGACAAGGAATTTCGCTACCTTAGGACCGTTATAGTTACGGCCGCCGTTTACCGGGGCTTCAATTCAGTGCTTCTCCCGAGGGATAACACCTCCTATTAACCTTCCGGCACCGGGCAGGCGTCAGACCCTATACATCGTCTTACGACTTAGCAGAGTCCTGTGTTTTTAGTAAACAGTCGCATGGGCCTGGTCACTGCAACCCCCCTGGGCTCCACCAGCGAGTGGTTTCACCTACTAGGGGCACTCCTTCTCCCGAAGTTACGGAGTTATTTTGCCTAGTTCCTTAACGAGAGTTATCTCAAGCGCCTTAGGATTCTCTCCTCACCCACCTGAGTTGGTTTTCGGTACGGTCGACTGGATATCTCCTTAGAGGTTTTTCTTGGCAGTGTGGGATCAACCAGTTTGCGGCCATAAGGCCTCCCCATCGCGTCTCAGGATTAGCGGCACCCCGGATTTGCCTGGGACACCTCCCTACATGCTTGGACCAGCATTTCCATTCGCTGGATGGTCTACCCTGCTGCGTCACCCCATCGTACAAACGTTATCCAATCGGTACAGGAATATTCACCTGTTTCCCATCACCTACGCTTTTCAGCCTCGGCTTAGGGGCCGACTGACCCTGGGCGGATTACCCTTCCCCAGGAAACCTTGGGTTTTCGGCGAGCCGGTTTCTCACCGGCTTTATCGTTACTCATGCCAACATAGTCACTTCCATGTCGTCCACCAGTCCTTACAGTCCAGCTTCAACCAACATGGAACGCTCCCCTACCACTCACCACACCCGAAGGTGTGACGAATCCGCGGCTTCGGTGACTGACTTAAGCCCCGTTACATTTTCGGCGCGGAATCACTCGACCAGTGAGCTATTACGCTTTCTTTAAAGGGTGGCTGCTTCTAAGCCAACCTCCTGGCTGTCAGAGCGATTTCACATCCTTTCCCACTTAGTCAGTACTTCGGGACCTTAGCCGGCGGTCTGGGTTGTTTCCCTCTCGTCCACGGACGTTATCACCCGTGGGCTGACTCCCAAGCTAAAGAGTCGTGGCATTCGGAGTTTGATTGGGTTTGGTAGGCTGGTAGGCCCCCTAGTCCATTCAGTGCTCTACCACCACGATCCATACTTGAGGCTATACCTAAATATATTTCGGGGAGAACCAGCTATTTCCGGGTTTGATTGGCCTTTCACCCCTATCCACAGCTCATCCCCTGAGTTTTCAACCTCAGTGGGTTCGGGCCTCCATCTCGTGTTACCGAGACTTCACCCTGGCCATGGATAGATCACCCGGTTTCGGGTCTACTCCACGCAACTAAACGCCCTATTCAGACTCGCTTTCGCTACGGCTCCACCTCTCCGGCTTAACCTCGCTACGTAAAGTAACTCGTTGGCTCATTATACAAAAGGCACGCGGTCACCCTGTCCGAATCCGAAGATCCGAACATAGGGCTCCCACCACTTGTAGGCATACGGTTTCAGGTTCTATTTCACTCCCCGCCAGGGGTTCTTTTCACCTTTCCCTCACGGTACTGGTTC
>Ga0114923_10000902_pt1 | contig 21249 bp, 38 predicted proteins | sample SumtaG_FD_89578 | JGI IMG/M metagenome (GOLD analysis project Ga0114923, IMG submission 89578) | Deep subsurface microbial communities from Indian Ocean to uncover new lineages of life (NeLLi) - Sumatra_00157 metaG | ecosystem: Environmental > Aquatic > Marine > Oceanic > Sediment | place: near...
ACTCAGGCATCTTCACCCAGCGCCGCCGATCAGACTACATGCTAGAGGACTTCGGGTATGCCCCGCGGTACCGGTGTATCTCGCAAGAGGCATTCAACACTGGTCCCAGGGTAGCCAACAAGACCTTGCTGGACCTGGCAGGCCTCCGGGGCAACGGGTCAACTATCTTCTGGGACTCAGGCGCGTACACAGCCCAGTCTAACCCCGCCTACTCATGGAAGTTGCATGATGCCCGCATCAAACCCTACCTCGACACGGTCGAGCCTTGGATGGACATTGTGGACTTTTTCGCCCCGATGGATTGGCGTCGGGACGTGCGGACAGTTGACATCTCGATGAGGCACATAGCAAAGCGGTGCTCTGCCGAGATGGTCGCCAAGCTGGCCCCGGTGTACCATGGCAACGACCCACTCAAGCACTTCGAGCGGTACTGTGGTGAGTACCCATTGGTCATGGTCGCCAAACCATTCAGGCCGGGCGGCAAGATTGTGTTGCTGGATTTCGTGAAGGACTACCGCCCCTTCCTGGACAAGGTGTTTGACATTGCCATAAAGGCGGGCGTTAAGGTGCACGGGCTGGCCTTGACGGGCAAAGTGGTCGAGGCATACCCTTTCCACTCAGTCGATAGCACCAACTGTCTGAAAGCGGCCCTATTCTACCGTGTGTTCTGCTATGACTCACGGGGGCAACGCGATGTCCATGAACTCAAGTACTACTTGCCGGAAGGGATGCTGCCGGACTTCGGCGACGGGTTCACAGTCAAACGCCTCAGGGAGGACGACTTTGCCCGGCTGGTGTACTGCCTCAAGTTCACAGAGGACTTCTTCGGCAAGCTCAAAGTGGACTACAAACCAAAGGTGAATTTGATATGACATTTGCTGATCTCGCACACGAACTAAAGGGGCGTGGTGTGTCCGTGACCCTGCATCTAGACACCGACCGCAAGACAGTGGTGGTAACGCTCTTCCACTTGGCAAGCCGGGCCGACCCGCGGTACCACACCGCTCACTACCACTTGCTTGAGACCAAGGCAGTCGAGCAGGCAAGCTATCAGGCGCTGGTCAACGCCCTAATGGACATTCTCGAACTGGACGATAACGCCCTGCTGGTCTACGGCTGGCACCAGTGGTACACGAAGAATCTGCAGTGGGCGCTGGACCTGGGAGTTTGCCCCGTACAATAGGGCATGACCAATACAGTGAACTACCTTCCCTTCCTCATCGCGCTCGCATGTGGCCTCATTGGGTTTGCCCTTGGCCGCTGGAGCAAACGCCACACGCTAAAGGTGGAACTCGATTCCACCAACATCACCGCAGCAATCGAGCACGCCATTGCCAGTGTCAAGGCGAACGACCCGCCCAGTGGTGGGTTCCTGAATGCCGGTGCCATCGATGTCGAAACGAACCCCCGACTGATCTGTGCCAACTGCGACAAGGACATGGACTGGCAGTACAGGCAATACATACTGGGCGGCCGAGGCGTTCAGGTCTGGCATGGCGAACGAGGAATGTACTGTTGCGAAACGTGCCGGCGTATCGCAAGCCTCTGTGGGCGTGACCCACTGAGCACCAATTACACGACCGGCAAACCGGGTTGTGAAATGTGCCGGGGCGCTGGTCACATTGAGACCCTGCGCTCCTCATCGCCTTGCGCCTGCACTCTACCGGCTGACGTGGTAGACGCCCATGGGTCGGGACCTTTGCCTGGCACGGACGCTGAGCAGTTCGTTGCCAGTGTCAAAGCAGCGGTGGCCCCATCCGGGCCTCGAAGTCTTGCCGGGCGCCGTCGCGAACTGTTCGCCGAGACCGATGAGTTCGGGAACCTCAAGGACTGAGCATGCGCTGTAGCTACTGCGGGAGCCACCACCACGACACTGACCACTGCCCGAAGACCGCAACCGGTCAAGGCAACCTCAGTCGCCGGCGCTGCTCCTACTGTGGCTCTAAGGCGCACTACGTCGATCAATGTCCGAAGACATGGAAAGGAAGTGTACGCAAATGAAACTACCAAGGCTCTGGACTGTCAAGCGCACCACGTCGGCAGTAATGACTGAGCGGCATATCGAGGTACTCGGCAAGTGGAGATACGTCACTCGCCAGTACACCAAAGGCAATACACCCGGCAAGGTGTTCCGCTGGCTGTGGCACCTGTCATCTGACGGGGCCTGGCGGATCATGCTCAACTGCATCCCGGACCAGCACTTCCCTTGCTGGAAGGTGTATATCAACGTGTTTCGGTACACCATGAAAGGCGAGCTCTATCCAAGGAGGAAACGCAAATGCCCAGCCGTACCCAAAAAGTCCTAGGCAGGCTTGGTGTGGCCATGAAGAACTACCAGCGGGCCGGTCACCCACGCACCATTGATATCAAGTGTGGCCGCTGGGGGCTGAAGGTCTTGCAGCGCCCTGAGGGGAAGGAGTACCGGTTCATCATCCACCGGCGCCGTGGCTGGTTCTGCTGGGCGGCGTTCTCGCCCGCTCACTTGACTACCTCCCGGACCTTTAGTCTGATTCTGCCGTGGTTTGAAACGTATGTGGAGTTCCGGCCCGGCAATAAAGTCACCTGGCGCAGGTAGCCGTACCATACACCAAGGAGAACACAGCACATGAAGTTGACAACCAAAGCACAATTCGTGGAGGCCGCTGGTCTGGGCCTCTGCGGCAACGTGCTCAAGCAATTCGAGACCCTTGAAGAACTGGACGACTGGCGGTGGTACAGCGACGTCGTGTGCACCATTAGAGCGCGGGAGAAGTGGAACACGGGGCTGTTCGTCCCAGAGGTCTACTTCGACTACTCATACAAGCCCAGCGCCAGCATGAGGCAACAATTCCCGAAGCACAGATGGGCGGAGTGCTACTTCCAGGAAGTCCCACTCATTCGCCGCGTGCTCAACTTTGAGCTCGGCCAGGGTCCGCACTATCCGTTGCGGTTCGGTCGGCAACCGCCCGTGCCATGGAACCTGAATCTCAGGCACGACTTGGACCGGTTCGGTACCGAGATACAGGGCAAGGGCTGGCACCACGCCCTTGCACAGCAACTTGGTGGCGAGTACGAACAGCTAGAGGAGATCTGGGAACTGTACCCAGACGCCATCATTGAGGCAACTCTGTTTGCCAAGGCCTGCGGTACCCGCAACCGCAAACTCGTGATATGGGAAGTGAGGGACTACTGATGACACCACTCGCAGAGCAACCTTTCGTTACTTGGATCGGCATTACCATGGTTGCCATGGCTCTGGTCTCTGCCGCGATCTTGCTGTTCTCCCGCCTGCTGTACCCGAAGGTGAAGCCCTGGCCGGGCGGCAAGCAGGGCAAGTTCCGCTGGGGTCTCGACATGGACCTAAAGGCAAACTGCTCCTGCTACATCCTTGGTGCCACTGGGATCGACCCTTGTTGCGCCCGGCACTTCCCCACCAAGGAACGGATCGCAGAGCTTGAGGCCCGGAATGTTTAGGGACGGCACGCCCTTCGCCGCTGACTTCTGGGTCACCTTGTGCCGAACTGACTTGCTGGACATGGAATGCCTCATGAACCCAGCGATCAAACTGGAAAGCCCGGACGTCGAGGTCCTGCTTAAAGGCCTGGCACCCGGCGTGTATGACAGGCTTGTCGTGTTTCACAAGTACCCGGCAGGACTGTTCAACCCCAACAAGTTCGGCCCGCGCATCCAGATCGTCTCTTCATACCACAATCTCGGCGGCCTGCCCATCAATGTCCGCGAAGGCGAAACAGTCGGTATCAATCTCCGGGGCATGCAATGCTAGAATACCAAGTTGTTGCGGCTCTGGCGTTCCCTGTGGCCATCCTGGCTGTTGCGGTGTACTGGGCGTCACCACGCGGGTCGATAGCCCGCCTATGGTGCTACCTCATGCACAGTGGTCACCAGTGGCGCACTCACCTTGATGGCTGGGGGCGCACCTGCGACCGGTGCAAGTACATGGAGAGCTGGCGGTAGGGGTTTTGCCCCGTACAATAAACTGAACTGAAAGGAGCGACACACATGTACCGCACTACACTCAAATCAGCAGGCACCCAAACGTCGGTGCCCCTGACTCGGCAGGTAGTAATCGAGTTCGTCCACGGGTGGGACCTCGACACCGGCTATGGCGGCAAACGCCCTGGCACGATCTGCAAGATCTACTTGGACGACCCGGTCAACCGATCCGCCAAGCCAGGTTTGCTTGAGGACTTAACTGTGCTGAAGACAATAACGACCCTTCTGGCCGGCAAGTGGGTCAAGCGATTCAGCCAGAAGCACCGGGCTATGCTCAGGGTTTGGATCGGCGACCAGTTCAGCCGTAGCGTAGGCCGGCAGATCGCCGTGGGCCAAGCCGCATATGAATTGGGTTGCGACCACGACGAGCGCAAACGGCTTCAGCGGCTGGTGGCCGGGACCTCATCCCGGCAGCGACGTACCAACAGAAAGCAGGTTCCCCAATGCTAGACGGCAACACTCTCATCACGATCTTTCTTACGGCGCTGTTCATTGGCGCTATCCTGTACACAGTTGGCTCCCGTGCCAGCCGTCGCGAGGACGAGCTGGCCGCCGCAGTCGCCGCCACACCGGTCGGGGACCTTACCATGGTCATGATTACGGTCACCGCCAAGGACGGCCACACCATTGACGAGTTGCCCCTTTACTTTGCGGGGGTCACCAAGGAAGGTATCGCACAGCAAATGGGTGAATGGCTCACGCGGGTGTATGTCACCGGCTACAGCCAGGACCGCCCACAATGCGGCGACACTAAGGCATGGCCACCTTCCATGCTCGGCAACATTTACTGGGAAGTCAAAAGCTGGGGCAAGGCCGCCGAGGCCGCGGAGGACACTGATGCCTGAGAATGACGAATTCAAACTGATCTTCATGGGCCAGTGCTCGGGTGACGTCGGCATCGAACGACTCATACTTGAGTACAACTTGGAATGCTACCAGGAGGGATTCAACTGGCCGGGCATGAGCAGTGGCCCTTCCTGGGATTCACCCTTACTGGTCTTGTATGCTGACGAAACTCCTGTCGGGTTTGTTGCCATCTCGTCTTCCAAGTGGCTCAAGCAAGTCTCCATTGACGGGTTCTACATCAAGCCCGCCTACCGTGGTTTCAGCTTTGTTAAGCTGCTCATTGGCCTGAAGGATCACGTCTTGGAGAAGTACCCGACCATTCGATACATCCACTGGGGAACCCACTGGAATAACAAGCGGGTCCATGCCATTGCTAAACGGATCGGCATGCAGCCTTCCTCGGTGAACTACCGCATGGACCTCAGCACCGGCAAGCCAGACGACCCACGTGTTTGCACCAAGGGCGAGTCAATCACACCATAGGAGACCAGCATGCAGCAATTGTACAACAAAGACGGCAAGCCGCTATACCTTTACGAGATCCGGTTTGCCCGTGGCAAGGAAGACTGGATCATTGCTTCCAGTGGCACCAAGCAATACGCTTATGGCAAGCTGTTTGGCACCACTGGGCGCCAAGGTGGCAGCCGGGTACTCTTAGTCGATACTGACCCAGCCCAAGCCTTAGTGAATGCCAGACGGGTGCTCGGGCGCACACTTGGCAAGTGGTCCTCGGCAAAGGACACACTAGAGGAGCCGGCCAAAGTTAAAAGCGCCGTAGTATTACTTGGGAGGCACACATGAATCAAAGCAAGATCGCAACAGCGCAAGACCGGCTATACACCAAGTCATACCGGAGCGACCCGCTAAAGTGGTACTTCAAATGGGATGGCAAGATTGTTGGCCCCTTCGCCGATGAGAAGATGGCACGGGGCGCCCTCAAGCACCTTCACGACAAGGCAGCCGGGTGCTTCGACTGGGAGGTGTACTTCGGCAAAATGTTGGACGTGATCCGCAGCAAATCCAAGGACACGTCGTCCCAGATCGGTTGCATCATTGTCGGGCCACACAATGAGATCCGGTCCAGCGGGTACAACGGGTTCCCCCGTGGCGTCAAGGACGACATCCTCGAAGTGCCGGAGCGGTACGCCCGTCCGGCAAAGTACATGTGGTTCGAGCACGCCGAACGCAATGCCATCTACAATGCCGCCCGCACAGGCGTACCATTAGAGGGTTGCCGAATCTACGTCACCGGTATCCCCTGCATGGACTGCGCACGGGGCATCATTCAGTCGGGGATCATCGAAGTGATCTACCGGCCCATGGACTTCGGTGGCAAGTGGGATGACCACTGGTCGCGCGTGGTCGGTATGCTGGAGGAAGGCGGGGTCGAGTTCCGCCAGATCAGTGAAGAAGCAAAAGCGAATAAGGAGACCACGGCATGAAGTTGAGACAGATACAGAAGAAGCACTGGAAGTGGGCGAAGCGTAACTTCGGCAAGCCGGACCCAAGCTCACCGCTGCTCGGTGCAGTCGAGGAACTTGGAGAGCTGGCCCACAGCCACATTAAGAGCGAGCAAGGCATTCGAGGCTCAAGCGTGGTCCACGAAGCCAATGGGCAGGACGCCATCGGCGATATCATCCTGTTCCTCATGCAGTACTGCTCGCTCAGGGGCTGGGACCTGCAGGACATTCTGCGGGACACGGCTGAGGACGTCTGGCTGCGGGACTGGAAGGCGTACCCGGACACCGGCTACCCGCCAGCGGAGGAGCCTGCGGAGGAGCTGTATGCCGACCAGCGTGAGCCGTGCCGTCTCATCGTTCGGCATCCGATCAGCGGCAGAAGGCCCCGCCTACTGACAGACTCCATCCTGCGCAACGCGCTTGCCAGGGTCATGGAACGCCGCCACGACCGCAACTCAGTCCTGCACATTGGGGACACGGAGGAGGACGAGACCGATGCCTGATATCACCATGTTTGCCGATGGCCCTGCGATCGAGGAACGGATAAACACGTTTGCGAACATCATCAACGCCCTATACAAGGAGAAGGCTGTGACCCTTGTCGGCATCCTCCGGGGCGGTGCTCCGTTCGCCGTGGACATTGCCAAGGCCATTGCCATACCAGTTGTTATGGAATGGATGTGCCTGCGCAGCTACACTGGCACCAGCAGCACCGGGCAAGTGCAAGTTCTGCTGAAGCCGGCAGCGGAGAACATCAAGGACCGGCACGTGATCTTGCTGGACGACATCATTGACACAGGGTTGTCGGCCCACACCGCGATTGCTCTGATCAAGGAAATGCACCCGGCATCCGTACAACTCATTACGGCGGTTGACAAGCCGGAGGCAAGGCTCGACCCGGTCCCCGAGTTCCAAGCCAGTATGTGGAAGGTCACCAAAGACAACTATGTTGTCGGCTACGGCATGGACTTCGAGGGCAAGTACCGGGACCTGCCCTTCATGGCCTCCTACCAGCCAGGCGAGCCGGGGTCACCGGACCGGTTGCTTGTGCCGAAACAGTCTCTGCCAGGTGAGCGGCAGGGCATCCACCTTGTGCCGAAGCGAAACTAGCACCCAGCCAATTTGAAATCGGGGAGGGGTCCATGGGGGCCCCTTTTTGCTTGACAGGCATTTGCCGTCTCTGGTACTCTTAAGCATGACTCCAGTAGTAGGCACAAAACTTCAAGTACATCCAACATGGTCCATTCAGGACGAGGTGTTCTCTCTGGTCCTTGGACCTGAGGGTTCGGCTTGCCGCAAGGATGGTCGGTGGTATGGCCGCAGGATTAACGGCTCAGGCAAACTGCTTGGGCCATTCGTCAGCGTCGCGGATTGCATCGACGCGATCAAAGCCGATGGCCCTGAGGCCTCCGGTGATCAACCGAAAGGAAGTAACAATGAAAACACTGTTTAGCCTGGCCCTTGCGTTCTTCGTAATGGTCCTTCTCACGTTCTCGCTGGCTGCGGAGACCACACCGGCGACCCTGCCGGTCGGCCTCTCTACCTGCGCACTCACTCCACTGCTTGCGCCCCTCCCGGAAGTCCTGGGCGTGTCTGAGCTCGGGCCCTTCCCGATGCCGGACTCGACTGGCTACTGTAGCAAGTGCTGCATGAAACGGTACCCGATACTCTGCGGGTGTAGTTGCACCAGCACTGGCGACTCCCAGGATGTGAACCCTATATCGAACAGGGCCACCGACGCCGTCCCAGCAATCACTAAACGGGAATGACCTGAGGGCAGCACCATGGCCCCCGGCAAACACTCCGGGGGCCGTACCATGTAATGAAAGGAAAACACACTATGCATGGACACGCTTGCCCTCATTGCCTTGGTTACCTACTATGTGCCATCCCCGCAGTACCTGTCGTGTGGCTCTGGCTGAAAGGACTCTTCAACAAATGAGAACCCGCCTAGCAACAACTCTGTCCGGTATGTCTCACGCTGAATGGCGTGACCACTACTCGGGCGGCCAGTCGAAAGCCTTCATGGCCGACCTGTGGCCAACCATCACCGCGTTCATGCTCAAGCACACACCACACATGAAGCCCTGGCGTATCCTTGACGTGGGCTGCGGTACAGGCCACGGCACGGCACTTCTGGGGTCTATGCTCAGGCATGGTGCGTTCCAAGCTGAGGTCACCGGCGTCACCATTGAATCGAAAATGGTCGCGGAGGCTCAGGTCGAATTCCCTTGGTGTGAGTTCATTACCGTTGCCCCGGACCTGGCTGACTTCGATGAGCAGTATGATCTCGTGATCGCCAGCCATGTCCTCGAACACGTAGAGAAGCCCCTGGCGTTCGTGCGTGCGCTTCAGTCGATGGCCATGGACGGCGTGATCATCTACGCCCCATACTATGAACAGGCTGACGCTCTGGTGCCGGGTCACCTGCACTCATTTACGAATGAGGACTTGCTTGCCTTTGGGGCCGGCCAAGCAACCTATGAGATCATTCGTCCGCTCAAGTGGGGCGGCGACACATTCATCCTCGAACTACCTGGGACGGCGCCCAATGAGTAAGCCCCTGACGATCGGCTGGCACACTCAAAGGCAGGCAGCACAGCGAACGGGTGGACCGCGCTATGCGGTACCACTGCTGCGACCGCACATGATCTTCAGCAGCGGCTGGCGGTGTGGGTCTACCATGCTACAGCGTATGCTGATCGCCGGGCTAAAGGACTGCGTGATATGGGGCGAGCCTTGGGAAGAGTATGAGTTCCACACCACAATGATGGAACAGTTCCTTCAGGCGTCCGACGTCCACCACCACATTACCCAGACCCGCCCGAACCTTGAGACCTTGCCATACAGCCAGACAGCCAACATGAACCCCGGCTTCACCCAGCTATGGCAAGCACACCGTGAGTTCTGGTTGAGCCTCTTATGGAACCGGCAGTTCGACACCACCAACTTCGGCGCAAAGTGGGTCCACGCCGACGGCACTGTGCTGGAGTACTTCAAGTTCTTGTTCCCGCTGCTGCGCCCGCTCATTCTGGTGCGCAACCCATTCGACGCCTTGGAGAGTTACATGACAGCCATATCCGGCAGCGGTGGCTGGTGCCGGTCGAGGCGCAAAGGCCAATGGATTCTTGCCCCACAGGAGTTCCTGAAGGAGTGGTACCGCATGGCCGAGTCCTTCGAATGGCTCCAAGGCAAAGCCCAGTCCAAGGACAACTGGGGAGAACTGCAGGTCTTCAGGTACGAAGGGTTCCTGGACGACGGGCCGGAATGGTCTCGCCTGGCTGGGTATGTCCCAGAGCTAAACATGAGCAAGGCAAGACTTGCTCAGGCATACCGGGTGAACCACACTCGCCAGCCAAGGAAAGAGCGGTACCAAGTGGCCGACAAGATCCGGGACTGGTTCCTCGATCAGCACCCGGTCATCCCTTTCTACGAGAACGAGCTGCGTGCCCCGTAACATACAGCACCAGCAAGAGTTCTTCAGGATGGCAGGCCAGTTCTTGCTATGCCAGGAGGAACTGAACTGCAAGGAGTCCCGGCACGTGGGAGCGTACGACCGAGACACACCAGCAGGCAGAATGACTGAGGCCCTCATCTGGATGGGCCTCATGGACAGTTGTATCGAGATGCACTACATTTTGAAGGCGTGGAGAGAGGACCTAAATGAAACCCATCACCGAACTAAACAGGATTGACCCGCAAGTCATCGCCGCGCTCGGCATGGATCAGGAGGGCATGGGCCACGCAGCCAAGCTGACTGTACAGGACCCTAATGTCTTCCTAACCGTCCTGGGGATTGTAAAGGCCACGAACCTTAACGACCGTGGCGGACACTCGCCGGCAGGGGACATTGGTGTGGCCTTCTCAGTCGGGTTCCTTACTGCATGGCACATCTGCCAGGGGAACGAGACGGAACTGATCACTCAGCAGTTTGCTCGCATCATGGGGCGATTCTCCGAGGACCCGGACGAGCCACAACCGCCACAGCCACCGATTAAGGCCCACAGCACTCAACTGGTAATGTCCTGCATTGCTTGCCATGGAAACGGCATTATTGAAGACGGCGTGGCATGTGAGGTCTGTAACGGCTTCGGCCATGTACCACTTGAGGAAGTGAAGGAGATGGAGGACACTGGCGGAGACCTGGCAGAAAGCTTGGACACCATTGACAACCTGCTGGAGTGCTCTGCCTGTGGCAACACTGGCATCGCCCTTGACGACTCCGGCGAACCCGTCCAGTGCAAGGCCTGCCGTGGCGACTGCGTATAACACACCATGGATACAATCAACGGTTTATTCGAGTGTTTCGGCAGCTTGTTCATCCTCTTGTCGATCCGGCAACTGATTAAGGACAAGCAGGTCCGCGGGTTCCATTGGGGGCACCTAACCTTCTTCACAACCTGGGGCCTCTGGAACTTGGTATACTACCCTCATCTAGATCAGTGGGTCTCGTTCGTCGGCGGCATTTTCGTGACCCTGGCAAACGTGGTCTACCTTGCTCTCATCCTGTACTACAGGCGCCCTGCCTGCAAGAAGGGGCGGTTGACACAACACTATGGCCGACAAACACGCAGACAAGGAGACTAGCAACATGGAAGCAAAACGAGCAGTTGTACTTCTCAGCGGTGGTCTGGACTCGACCACTGTCCTCGCATTCGCCCTGCACGAAGGGTTCGAGTGCATGACACTCAACATCGACTATGGCCAGCGGCACTCAATTGAAGTGCAGGCGGCCATGAACGTTTACGACTACCTGGCGCAACGGTACCCGGACCAGCTCACGGGTTTCGAGACCATGCGTATCCCGGACTTCGGCAACATTGCCAAGTCGGCACTCACCGGAGATGAGGTTGCCATCCCGCACGATCGACCCGAGGACGAGATGGGGGACGACATCCCGGTGACGTATGTACCCATGCGCAACACCGTGTTCGTGGCCATGGCGTTTGCCCTGGCGGAGTCCCATGGCATGAGCACAGTATTCCACGGCGCAAACGTGCTCGACTACAGTGGCTACCCGGACTGCCGGCCCGAGTACTTCTCGGCACTCCAGCGTGCCATTACGCTGGGGTCCACACTTGCCGACCAGAAGCGCGCGGCCCGGATCTTCACACCGGTCATCCACCACTCCAAAACCCAGATCATTGAACTGGCCCTGAGGATGGGTGCGCCCCTTGCCATGACGCACAGTTGCTACTCGCCCCATGAGAACGGCAAACCCTGTGGCAAGTGCGACTCCTGCATCCTGCGCGTGGCCGGCTTCAAGGCGGCTGGCATCCCGGACCCGGCAATGGAGTCCTGGGCGACCGGTACCTTCATGCCTCTGGAGTTCCTGCCGAAGCCGCCACAAGACCAATAGGGACAGCAGGACAACCGAATATCAAAGGGAGGGGACATTCCCCTCCCATCTTTTTGCTTTGAGGAGGTTGCGACTATGCCTGACATTAGAGCGAAGGCCACTGAGTCCATCTATTCAGAGGAAGCACTTGGTATCGGTGGGGTCACGACTGGGCTGGCGCCAGAACCGGTATACTTGCATGACTGGCACATGGAGCTAATGGGCTTCACTCAGCTTTGCGCAAGACTATACCAGATGGAGTCCGCGGGATGGGTCACTTTCATGGTCGCGCCGGCATTCAGCGGAGGCCTACTGGATACAACGAACAAGGCCAACACCGCGATGGTCCTGTATTGCCGCCACCGACATGAGTAGTTTGCCCCGTACAATAGGGCATGACACAAAACACAGTAGTGACCACAGTAGAGACGAAGGACGTACTGCTCCAGATACTTGAGGAGTACACCCGCGGCCGGAGCAACGTCACCTTCATCTCGCCGGAAACGATGAGCACAATATTCGGTGTGCCTGGCGTCGGCGACCGGACACCGCGGCACGTTGTCTGCAATGCGGCTGTGTACTGGGCGGAGCAGCACGGGTTCCACTTGACGTGGATGCCGGTTATGGACGAGGCCGAGTTCCGCGACTACGACGTCCTCATGGCAAAGTACCGGAAGAAAGATAACTAACACCAGTGTCCCGGTCATCTAGCCCGGTCAGGATAGCGGACTTTCACTCCGCCAACACGGGTTCAAATCCCGTCCGGGACACCACAACTCACCTAAGGAGCAAACAGTGCAAATCAACCTGACCCGACAAACATTCTGGATCTTGGCGTTCGTGGTGTTCGTGTGCCAGAGCGTATGGCAACATGACAACTACAGCACCCGCATTGCATACCTCGAAGGGCAAGTCTCTGAGTGGAACGAGTGGTTCAACAGTGAGGACCTAGGCCACGCCGACCAGTCCATCACCGTTCGCCCGGACATGTCGTACAACCTGATCCAGAACTCAACTCGCCCGGCACCGGAGATCCCAGCACCGGAGGACATCCCGTTCGGCACTGAAGTGTACGACGCAGAGGTTGCGGCGCTCACCACGGCGATGCAGCAGCTTGGTCTGGCCCCTGAGTTACTGGCACTGGCGAACGCTGAACAGTCGGCCCACCTGGCAGGTATCCGGGACGAGCTGCGTACCATGATTCGTGTGCTGGTCATGCTGGCATACGAGGAGAACAAAGACCGAGACGCCTTACAGCGAACCCTGAGGCGCATAGAAGGGAGACTACCAAAGTGAAAGTTGCAGTAGTTTGGGGCACACGCCCGGAGGTCATTAAGCTGGCACCAGTGGTGCACGCGCTTGAACGCACGCCGCTTGAGGTTGACTGTATCAACACCGGGCAGCACTTCGACTTGTCCCTTGCGGCTGAGGACACCATGAAGGTCCGGTCCAAGCACCGTATCCGCCACCACTTGACGTATCCCAACATCACCGACAAACTGGCGGCATATGGCGGGTTCCTGGAAGCCACCTTCCATGAGGCTTCCCGGGACTACCTGCCAGGCGAACCCTACGACGCTGTCATCTGCCAGGGCGACACAGTCACCACACTGGCGGCAGCCCTTGCTGGGTTCCACCAAAAGATACCAGTGGTGCATGTCGAAGCCGGCCTCCGCAGCGGAAACATAAACGCTCCCTACCCGGAGGAAATGCACCGACGGCTGATCACTCAGCTAGCGACCCTGCACTGCTGCCCCGGACCTTGTGCCTACGCTGCCATTCGGGCTGAGCTTGGTTCAGTCGGGCTGCCCCGTGGCCTTGTGACCGGCAACACCATTGTGGACGCCGTCCTGTCGTACACTGAGCATCACCCCGTGACCCCACCGGACCAGGAATTCGTACTGGTGACAATGCACAGGCGGGAGAACGAAGCATGGCTGGGCGAGTTCATGCGGGGGCTGGTAGCCTTTGCTTGGACCTATCCGCACATTAACATCCTGTTCCCACAGCACCCGAACCCGGCGCTGGTGGCAATGATCAAGCTGGCCATGGACCGGGTCTTGAATCTTAGTCGAGACCGGGCCTTCCCATATCCCACCAACATTCTCATGCCAGGACCCCTCGGGTACTTTGACTTCCTCGACCGGTTACGGCAGAGCCTGTTCGTTGTCTCTGACTCAGGTGGCGTGTCTGAGGAGGCGGCCATCCTCGGCAAGCGGCAACTCATTACCCGGTTAACGACGGAGCGTAACGCCCTTGTCGAGACGGGTCGTGCAGACCAGATTGGCGCCGAGACCTCAGAGGACGTATTCAGCGGCATGGAACGGTTACTCAATATGCCCACGCCCTTATACAACGGGCAGCCCCCCGCCTCCCTCGGTGCACCTGGCGCCGGTATCCGCGTGGCAAATGCCGTGTGCGACATGCTGCAGGTAAGCCACCAAGTACATTAGAAAGGACTGACAATGAAACCAACAGCCGAAGAACTACTTGACATACTCGAACTGATCTACCCGCTGGTTGTGGCTGGGACAAGGAAAGCCCGGCACTGCTCAGACTTCCCCGCCAATGAGGTACAGCGGGTCCTGCTTGCCGATGGCCGCCCCGCTCAGGGCCTTCACTCCTTCAGCCTGAGGGAAATAGAAGAGGTCTCGGTGTGAGCAAGACCCGGCGAGAACTGATGGCCAGTGTACTAGGCGCTATGGCGTTTGCTCCACTGGCTTCCACGCTGCAGGGCGAAGACCGAACTGACCCGGTGCTCGCCGGCGACGCCTTGCGGGTAACCTTCGAGGGAGCCAAGGTCCCTACCACACGTGACGGCGTGACGCTCACCTTTGACTATGAGGTACCGGGCAAAGGCCGATACAAGGCAACGGCAGACTTCATCACGTCAAACATGCATGGGACCTATTGGGATGGCACCATCGTCGGCATTGAGCCAGTGGTAGCAAAGCCCTTGACATTCCCGGACCGGCCCGTTATGCCGAACAGAGCGGCCCGCTTTGACATGGTCTGGAATGGGACGGACACCGCTCGGGATCTGTTCGCAAGGCCTCAGGTATGACTCGCACCAGCTTTCTGAGCATACTGATTGGCGGTACAGGTGGCCTACTGGCGGGCAACCCTGCGACTGAGGCCATTGCTGGCCTTGAAACCACTACAGCCACACCGGAGGCGGTGGCAACGCCATACGCACGCTCCCACACGATTGACTTCTACTATCCTGAGTCGTTGTCGGCACATTCAGACCCGGTCCTGCTGGACCTTACAACCCACGGTGATCCCCCTGGCACGGAGCAATGGAAGGTGTACAGGCACAACATGGAGTTTGACTTTGAGTGCCACTTGAGTAACGGAGGCGACGAAGACCGAGTCATACTGGAGAAGTGCATGGGGGCAGTCCAGGACAGTCAGGAACACGGGTTTGTGTTTCACTTTGCGGGCGGCTCGGTTGTTCACTTCCGGGGCATCTTAAAGGCGGTGTCCACCGAAGCGCGCGTGGACGGGCGGCGGATACTGAAGGGGCATGTGATTGTATTGTCCAAGGCGTTCATGGGGTAGTGGAGCGGGAGGGGCTGGGAACCCCTCCCTTACTGCGTTGTTGTTTAGCTTGCGGCGATGACCTGATACTCGATCACGACATCGACGTGCGTCGCGGTATCGATATCCGTGTCAATCTTGATGATGTTGAGCACTGTGTTCACCGTGGTGGTGCCCAAGTAGCCGGCTCCCGGCGTGACGCCAGTGTCGGTGTCATTCAGAATTGTGTTCTGGGTCAGGTTGGCCTGTGCGAAAGAAGCCACAATTACGGGGGTACCATCACCATCCTGGATATTGATAGAGGTGACAGATCCCACCGCCCCACCAATAGCCCGCATCTTGACGCCCGTGACCCGGTATGCCTTGCCAGCAACCGCGGGTAGAGCGGCGAAGCCAGCGTTGATCTCAGCAACGGTGAGTCTCTGGCAGAACGTGAACGAGAGATTCTCGGTCACATCGACACCGTCCTTGGACAGTGTACCAGTGAGATCGAGATCGCCACTCACTGTCTCCTGGCCGGCCACGTTCAGAGCGCCGCCGACGGCCACAGCAGCCACACCGCCACTGACCACGTTGAGCACTCCGCCGCTCTCGACGTTCTGCACGCCGCCGCTGTTAATCCCAAGCGTACCAGCCACGTCCAAGGCTGCGCCGCTTTCAACCGTCGCCGACCCGCCGCTGGCTACTGTGATCGCGCCGCCGCTTTCGACGTCCAAGGTCGAGCCGCTCTCGATGGCAATGTCGCCAGCCAAGGCTACGTCCGCACCACTGTCGACCACGAGCGACCCGCCGCTCTTAACTGTTAGGTCACCACCTGATTCAATATCAAGTGAGCCTTGAACATTCCATTCCTTGTGAGTTCGTACGTTCTCGCTCTGCGCCATATGGGGTGTTCCTCCTGTCTTAATAGTCGGTCTTGCCGGAGCACACGTGCCGTACTATACAAGTGAAAGGAAATAAACCGGATGAACAATGCAAACACAGCACAGGTAAAGATCGGCCGGGTATGGCAATCGCTGGTCTCCAGCGTCTCCGCCCCTGAACCGAAAACACTTCCCCGGCAGCGGCGGCGAGCAATTGCCTATACCATCGCCCTCCGAGCCGTCAACAAGGAATACCGGACCATAGTGAACGGGGTTACCAGCTTCACGGTACCCCGCAAGGCCCGGCACCGGATCGCACGTGCCGCTTCCAAGCAGGCCATGCTGAAGCACCGGCTAAACGTTGCCATGAAGAAGGAGGACTAGGATGGAACTGCCGAACGAGAACAAGATGCAAACCCACGAATACGGCATGACAAAAAGCAAAGCCCTTCACCTTGCCAGGGCTATCCACCCGGAGGCTCACGTCCAATTCAATCCCAATCGGTTCCCGAAGGCTCCCTGCCGTGTCGGGTACTTCAGCAAAGGCGGGCGGTACGTTGACCGGGCTGGTGGCATGTCGTGGCCCGAAGCTCTGGAGAAGGCACGTCCACGTATGCCGAAGGGAGGACGCCTGTGACGGGCGCAAAGGCCACGTGCGCCCAGCGTGAACGAATCGATTTTGGTTCGGTTGCCCTTGGCATCGAGCGGGCGGACTTCTTCAAGCAGGTGTCGGAACTGTTTGGCCGAACCGTCACCAAGGAGTTTGACCTCAGCAGAGTCGAGGCCGATACCCTCCTTGAAAAGATGAAGGGAAACAACTTCGTGCGCCGGGAGTGCTGCGGCAAATCCATCAAGCGTGGCCGGCCTCGAATACGCAAGTAGACTTTTCACTTCTCCTTCTGGGGGCGGCTTCGGCTGCCCCTTCTTTTTGCCCCGTACCATGTAATGAAAGGAACACATACACCAATGGCACTGACACCAAGCCCGAAGGGCACTCTATTATTCAAAGACCCGGCACAGCTTCATCCCGGTCTCAACATCACAGTTCGCGCCGGCACCAAGTACCTGAACATGGAAGTCGGTTGTACGCGCATTGGTGCTTCGGCAGAACCGAACCGCACGCACGGGCATGTCGATGTCCTGGGCACCATGGTCTATGAAGGCATCTGGGACATCCCCATTTCCCTCATGCGTCTTAACCACAACTTCAGGGCACGCGGGGCCGACGGGTTGTGCCGCGCAATGCAGGTGGCCTATGGGCCGACCTGGCAGGAGGAGGCCCAGCTCACTGTCATTCTGTTCACCACACCGGACATGGACAGTTGCCTTACCTTGGATGAGGACTCACTGCTAAACCGGCAACAGGTGTACAAGTCGATCGACACCGAGCGCCGGTATCGGCAACTCAAATGGGAGCCGCTCCAGAATGAGGAGGACCACATCCCCACCGTAGGCGACTACACCACGTACATGCGGTCGTACCTGACAGACGCTCAACGGTTCCTGACTCACTTGACCACCACCGAGGGCGCGCTGGGTGAGATCCGCAAGGTGGTGTCCCTGGGCGTGGCGTGCCTCGAAGTCCACGGGTGCCCGGATCGCAGCGCAGAGGACTTCGACGCACTCGACAATTAAACACAAGAAGCAAAGGAGAATTTTCACATGAGTACACAACTACCGCTTTCCTACGCAACAACCGCTCCTCGCCCGGTGAACGTGCCGTGGTTTGAGCGCACGCTGCTGGAACTTTTCGAACGGTTCGACCGCAAGGAGTTCCTCACGACTTTCGGCTCGCAGGCGCCGCCGATGGATGTCTCGGGTGACATCCCATGGATCAAACTTTGGTGGGATTCCGCTGCAGTGGATCTTGACCCGGCTGGCCCCTACATTTTCAAGTATGCCGGGCAACGGGGCGGCAAATCCGAAATGATCACAATGGTCATCACTAACGCCGAAGCGGCCATGGTCAACATGCCCGGTTCCTTCAACTACCCGGTCTACGGCATCCGACCGACTCAGGCATTCATCCAAGGGCCGGACGGTAACTCGGTCGGTCTCCTCCCCGCGAACCGCCTGTCTTCCATGAAGCAGGCAGAGGACTTGCTTGCCAGGATGGAAGCGGACGTGCCAGGCTTCAGGGGCAAAGTAGTGGAGGACCAGTTGAGCCGGTTCACCTATGTCTACGAACTGGCAGACGAGGAGTTCCCGGAGTTCGACTTCACGGAGGACCGCCGCTTGTACGACATCAAGCATCTGGACCGCGAAGGTGCCTTCTACAACGTCGGGTACATTCGTGGCAAGATGTACCAGAAGGGCGTAGGTGCTCCCGGCACTTTCGACACGACGCCCGAGGGAATGATGTACTGGACGAACCTTTCTCATCTTGAGGACATGACCACGACCCTGCCCGAGTTGCCGGTCCCGTGTCGTGAGCTTGCCGAGGACGAGGAACTGTTCCGGCGTCACCCGTTTGATCCTGGCTCCGTTCAGGTTACCTCAGTGGTGGACCCGAACACAGCCGGCTCGGGCGGAGACGTGGCTGGCCCGCTCAACGAAATACTGACCTTGCTGATCCGGATCGCTAACAAATTCGGCGTGCAAGTTGGTTGAGTTTGACGGGGGCGTGATCCAACCGGGTACGCCCTCGTTGACCCTACCCGAAATGCTTGCCTTGGACCCGACTACAATGTGCATGGCCGAGTTAGTGGCTATGGGGCTCAAGGCGCTGATCCGGGACAGGGAGAGGCTGTATGTACTGCGGCTCACCACACCGGAGCGTACAGCCCTCCGCAAGAGGTTCTATAGGGCCATTGGATCGACCCCGCCCAAGTTTGGCAGAATCCCTCAGTTCAATGGCTGAGGGTTCAGCTTTGCCCCGTACAATAAACCGAAGGAGACAGATACCATGGGACAAGAAGTTTCACAATGCACAATGCACATCGGAGGCCAGGACCGAGTCCTGCGCTTTGACTTTAACGCGCTGGTTGAGATCGAGGAACTGACTGGCAAGAGCATCATGGGCGGTGGTGGGTTCAAGCCCGACACGGTCCAGGACATTCGGGCCTTCATTTTTGCCTGCCTGAAATCGGGCGGCTTCACCGGCACCATTGAAGAGATAGGCGATATGCTGTCGCTTGGTGATATGGAATACGTTGCCAGTACCATCGCCTCAATCGTCAGCACAGGCGGCGGCCCAGTCAAGAAGGACAGCCTTGCCCCGTTCGTGCCGACGCCGACACCGGTACATGAGAAGGTTCTCGAACTGGCACATATCCGGGAAGGCGACTCTGTCCTCGACTTGGGTTGTGGCCTCGGCGACCTGCTGGTTATGGCTGCTGAGCATGGTGCCAAGGGCGTCGGCGTGGAGATGGATGGTGAACGGGTACGCCAGGCAAACGCAAACGTGAAGGCTGCACGGGTCACGGACAAGATCCAGATCAAGCACGCCAACATGGTCACCGAGCCGAAGCTGGGCGAATGGATCGCCGCGGCTGATGTCATCTACATGTACTTGCTGTCAGCGGCGAACGCCACGATGCAGCCCGCGCTTGAGGCGGCCATGACCGAGAACACGGTTCTCATCTCTCATGACTTCCGCATGCCGGGCTGGGATGCCTTCAAGCGGGTGAACGTGAACGACCCGGAGCACAACCGGAATCACACGCTGTATGTGTACCTGTGGCCGGAGTGCAAGATCGACAACATTGCCGACTCGGCGACGAGTACCAAGTAGAGGAGGTCAACGGAATGTGGACGCCACTCACAAGCAAAAAGGCCTACGTCGAACGCTGGAACAGGCTCGCACTAGGCAACAAGTTACGTTCATGGTCCCACTTCGTTGATGTACCTCGATCGGAAGAGAGCCTCAGAATCATGGTGCGCTTGACTGAGCCGGGCAAACCCCTCCCGCTAACGGATGCCACGCATGCACAGGTGGCGAAATTCCTGAGCCAGTCCACGTACCCCGATGGGGCTCTCCACTTCAATGAATGTGCACCCGACGATGAGGTCCTGTTCCAAGGCGAGCTAATGCAAGGCTACCTGGGACGGCTTGAGTTCCGCGGGTGCTTCCCCAAGCTAGGAACCCTACAGCGTATGCGTGACTGCTTAGAGGGCACCTGTGTGAATCACATGCGGGGCTTCGAGGTTACGCTCATGTTGCGCCGGTACTTGTCACCAGCGGCTTACAACGACGTTGAGGACCTGCTAGAGGCCTACCCCGACCACGTGATTGAGCTTACCGCCTACCTGCACGAGCTTGGCTGGGCACGTGGTCGGAATGTCATTATCTGGGAAGTGAGGGACTACTGATGGATTTTGTTTTGACCTATGTACGTGGCCTGCTGATCGCTTGTGCCATCCTGGCATTCGCTTCGGTTCTCGCAGGCGTACTGCTATCCGGTTCTGAGAACCCAGTGAACCCAGTGATAGTAGCGCTTCGCCGGTCCGCAGCCGGGCTGGTTGTTCTCGGGTTCTTGCTGCTGGCCACAGTAGGATTCTTGAAGTTGTTTTGCTGAAGGAGGATTGTGCTTATGAGCCTATTAGAGAAGCTGCCGCTAGGGCAGATCGTGAACGCAGTGGTTGACTGTATCATCAGCCGGATTGTACAGAACTACGATCTGAGGGCAGAGACTGAAATGGTAGATGGCAAGTTCGTGACCCGCTTATCCGTTGAGGACAGGCGCGCGCAGATCGACATTGCTGTCTCACGCAACGCTCTGCTGAGCTAACGGGAGGTGATCACATCTAACACTAGGGGCCGTTCCCCCGCGGCCCCTTTTGTTTTGCCCCGTACTATAAGGCATGGCACATTGGTCCAAGCAAGGCATCTACCGCAAGACAGTCCACTACACCCGGAGGGTTGACTGCTTAGTCGAACAAGGCGAACGCTACGTCCACGATGGCACCATCCTCTGCGAGACAGCCAGCCAGGCAAACTTCCTCAAACGCCTCTGGAAGAAGACCGGCCCCGGCACCCACAAGACCAAGACCCACACAATCGACCAGACCGAGTGTCGTGCCAAGCTCTGCCGCGTCAAGCTGCTGGAGTACAGCGCCGACAACACGGCCATGCGGTTATGGACGCACTGCGCTCAGCACGCCCAGTGGCTCACAGGGTTGTGGAACCGGTCCGGTACCAAAGACCTGAGCGGGAAGCACTCCCACAGATTCGGCACATACCGCTTCAGCAATCACATGTACATGGGCG
>Ga0114923_10000904_pt1 | contig 21233 bp, 17 predicted proteins | sample SumtaG_FD_89578 | JGI IMG/M metagenome (GOLD analysis project Ga0114923, IMG submission 89578) | Deep subsurface microbial communities from Indian Ocean to uncover new lineages of life (NeLLi) - Sumatra_00157 metaG | ecosystem: Environmental > Aquatic > Marine > Oceanic > Sediment | place: near...
CATTTTTTCTTTTTTTTTTTTTTTTAATATTTTTTTATTTTTTTTGTTTTTTTTTTTTTAATAATTTTTAAATTTTTTTATAATTTTAATAAAAACCCTTTATTTAAAAAAAAATTATAAATTTCAATATAAAATAAAAAAAACAAAAAAATATTAGAATAAAAAAAAATATAAAAAAAAAAAAAAAAAAATAAAAAAATATTAAAAAAAAAAAAAAAAAAAAAAAAAAAAATTATAAAAAGAATATAGAGAAGAAAAATTCTGAGTTCTCAGATATCTTGTTTATAAATCGAAAACTTTTCATCAAGTTTTTTTTTAAGTTTCATGGAGAAATTAAATTTTTTCGCGTAAAAATTAAAAATTGTCTCATCAATTATTTTCTGTTCTCTTATAAAATCAAACTGAAGGTTATCCCGTTTATTTTGAATTATTTTGGCTACTTGTAGTTCAACTAATTCCTTTGTTTCTTTATCAGGAGTAATAAATGGTAACGCATGGATTCCTGTAATTTGTATACTATTAGTATTGTTAATAATTCCTTTAGCTAAGTAGTTATATAAAGAGCTATTCAATAATCCTAATATATAATGAATAGAAACAGATTTATCTTCAATTATAAATCCTATTGCTTTATTGGAATCCCAATAGCATTCTCTTGGCATATGTCGAGCTGCCAATCTTGAACTCACTCCACTTATGACTAGTCCTTCTTCTTCAAAAGGGACGTTTTTCGGAATATCATACACTTCTTTTGATTTTTTACTCCAATCTAAGGCTTCCATTATAGGTCTGTAATATTGTTCTGCACCACCTCGTTTTAAATAAGGTTTCCACTGATCATCCTCTAATTCCTTTTTTTTTACGATCTTATACTTATTATCTGAATCCGGTATGCTCTTATTTCGCTTAGTAAAAATCTCTGCTAAATTTGTACCCTCAACCGCACCAATATATTTCCTATTATTATGAGTATGCATTCCAATAAATCCCTTTATATATTCTTCTAATTTGGGGGATTTTTCAAATAATTCTATAACTTCTCTTTCAACACCGATGTGAAATATGTTGAAAGGGAAAGAGTTGTATTTTGCCTGCTTTATTTCATGAATCTCTTTCGGTGATCTATAATCATCTTCACTATTAACACGTGGAATAATTCTCATTACATTATTTTCTCTCGTTATTTTATTTTTCTGACCAGTGCATTTCGTAAAGATGATTATCACTGGACTTGTACTTACTTTCTGATTAGAAAATAAACCTCTTGGTGCTAGAAGTATTTCGTTGATGAGACAGTTATTAAGGATAAATCTCCTTAGCTTTTTATGAGTGCTTAGAGTTAAAAATGAATCACTGGTTATAAAACCTAATTTTCCTCCCTCCTTCAATCTCCAAATACTATTTACAATGAACATTGAATAAGTTTCGTGAGCATTGATCTTTCCATAAATATTTCTAAGTTTTGTTTTGTTTTTTCTTATGTAAGTACTTGCTTTATTTAAATAAGGAGGATTCCCTACAATAATATCAAATTCATTATATGAATCAGGATATAATGCTATAAGTGTATCTTGCTTCTTAAAGGAAACCCCAAACTTCTCAATTTCGCTTTTATAATTAGTATTAATATCGAAGGTATAAATTTGACTATTATCAATCCCTGATTCTAATAATTTAGTTATAAAGATACCAGGACCTACACATGGATCTAATATTTTCTGTCCTTCTTTGATTTGTCCTAATCGGGATAAAATATACTCTGCCGTTTTTGGGGGCGTAAGAACAACCCCTAATTCTTTATTATTGAATTCTATTCCTAATCAACACTTTCAGTTTAATAATTATGTTAGTATTTAGACCTAAAATCTTATTGAGAGACATGAAAGCCCTCCATCCATCTTTCTAAATTCTGAAACATTAACTTCAAGGATTTTATATCCTAAACTTGTGATAGAATTTCCTAATTTTATAAATCCTTTAGCAATTAATACATAGTCATTTACTCTAATACAATTGGTAGCATAACTCTCATCTTCATCAACAATTATGAGATTAAAATCCTTGAAAATTGGATTTCCTATTAATTCTCCTGATATAATTAAATTATTTTCCCCAATATAAGCCACTCCACTTTTGAGATGAAGTAAATTGGTTAAGGGAACCAATGAACATGAGTATCCGTATTTTTTTACTATCTTTTCAAACTGTTTTGCTCCTTCTTTATTCGTTCTTGATGATAATCCGATATAATATTCATTCTCTATTTTCAAAACATCTCCACCTTCTATTGCCCCTGGACTTAATATTGACTCTACTATATCGTAATATTTCTCAAAAACAGTTTTTATCTCTCTTTCTTCACCTCTCCTACTTATTGCACCCATATTAGTAATAACTGCTAGATCTTTGTTAACAATAGCTGTATCTTCCACAAACGTGGAATCTGGAAATCTTTCATCGGCTCTTAGTGATATAATCTCCATTCCACATTTTTTTAAAGCATTGATATAACTCGAATGCTGTTTAAGTGCTTTAGTATAATCCAGTATTCCTAAATTAGAACTAGTTAAACCGTCTTGAAAATTTTTTGAAGGTTTTCTAACAATACAATGTGTAAACATTAAAGTCATCAAAGTGTTCTCTATACTACAGATAACTATAATTACCAATAGAGATTTTATAAATTTAATTAAAAAATCTTCAATGAGAAAATTATAAGGGATAAAATTGAAGGCAATTCTGATTTTTTTTGATACTCTAAATAAAAGATTTTTAGATTATGATTGGGTTCACGCTCCAAATTTTAAAAGGCTTGCAGAAAAAACAGTGATTTTTGATAATTGTTATTGTGGAAGTTTAATGTGTATCCCAGCTAGAAGAGAATTACATACTGGTCGGTATAACTTTTTGCACAGAAGTTGGGGACCTATTGAGCCTTTTGATGACTCTATGCCTGAAATATTAAAGAATAATGGTGTGTATTCTCATCTTATTAGTGATCACTATCATTACTGGGAAGATGGTGGATGTACATACCATAATAGATATAGTTCGTGGGAAATTGTTCGAGGACATGAAGGTGATCCTTGGAAAGGGGAAGTGAAAGAGCCTGATATGCCTGAAACTGTACCTAACATGCGAAAAGGTTGGCCTCATTGGCGTCAGGATTGGGTAAATCGAAAATATATGCAGAAAGAGGAAGATCAACCGCAAGCAGGAACATTTAAATTAGCTTTAGAGTTTATTGGGAAGAATTATATGGAAGACAATTGGTTCCTACATATTGAAACATTTGATCCCCATGAACCCTACTTTACTCAACAACATTATAAAGATTTATACAAACATGAATATGATGGTCCACATTTCGATTGGCCAAATTATGGAACCGTTACAGAAACTAAGGAACAAGTAGAACATATTAGAAAAGAATATGCTGCGTCCATAAGCATGTGTGATACTTATCTTGGCAAAATTCTTGATCTAATGGATGAAAAAGAGATGTGGAAAGACACTATGCTTATTATTACTACAGATCATGGTTTTTTTCTGGGTGAAAAAGATTGGTGGGCGAAAGGAGTACAACCTATTTATAATGAAATTGCCCAAATACCTTTATTTATATGGGATCCACGATCAGGTAAGAAGAATGAAAGAAGAGAAGCTCTTGTGCAAACTACGGATATAGTACCTACAATTCTCGAATCTTTTGGAATAGAGTGTACAAAGGATATGCATGGGAGAGTTCTAAGAGAAGCCATTAATTCAGATGCAAAGATAAGAGAATTTGGATTGTTTGGAACTCATGGTGCTCACGTAAATATAACAGATGGACGTTATATCTACATGAGAGCCCCTACCAACCTTTTTAATAAACCACTCTACGACTATACTCTTATGCCTACCCATATGCGTGGATTTTTTTCTCTTAATGAGTTGAAAACTGTTGAGTTAGCCGATCCCTTTAGCTTTACGAAAGGAGTTAAGCTCATGAGAACTGATACAAGACTTAGATACATAAATCCCTACATTTTTGGCAGTTTACTTTTTGATCTTCATGATGATCCTCATCAAGAACATCCTATAGTTAATGCTGAAATCGAGAAAAAGATGATCACAGCATTGAGAGAAGAAATGAAAAAAAATGAAGCTCCATTGGAGCAATTCGAGCGCCTTGGGATTCCTTATGATGGTGAAATTACAGACGAGTATTTGGATTTAATTGAAAATCGCTCAGGGATCAAAGGTAAAATTGGAGATACTGAAATTGTTTGGAAGAAAAAAGGAAAAAGTATGTATTCTCTTATTATGGGATATATACCCTCTCAGTTCCAAAAACCAACAAATTTACAGATAGAAAAAGAGATCAAAAAGAGGAGCACCAATGAAATCGACGAAGATTTACTAATACAAGTGTTTGAAAAAATTCTACCTAAAAATTATATTCCACTAGTTAGAAATATGACTAAGTTAGTAAAAACTAAGGCAAAATAAATCAAAAATGTAATTGAATAGAATAAAAAATATGAACCCATTCTCTTTACTTATCAAACCTGCCTCTGCTGATTGTAATCTTAGGTGTCGATATTGTTTTTATATTAATCACCTAAAGAATGAGGAAAAACACCCCAGAATGTCAGAAGATACATTAGAAAGCATGATAGCTAGTTACATGAAAACCAATCAAAACAATAATTATGCTTTTGGGTGGCAAGGTGGAGAACCAACTATGATGGGTTTGAAATTTTTTAGAAAAGTGGTTGAACTTCAGACAAAATATGCACCCCCTAATGCAGTTATAAGTAATGGGCTACAAACAAATGGAACCCTTATTACCAATGAAATGGCAGAATTCTTTGCTGAGTACAGGTTTCTTCTTGGAGTTAGTCTTGATGGACCAGAACATCTACACGATTTTTATAGAAAAACAATGGGTCTTAAACCAACTCATTCCAATGTGTTACGTGGAATAAATCACTTAAAGAAACACAATGTTGAATTTAACATACTTACATTAGTTAACGATAAAATAGTCAACAAGGCAAGCGAGATTTATCATTATTTAAAAGAAAAAGATTTTTTCTACCATCAATATATTCCCTGTGTTGAATTTGATGAAAAGGGTAAACTCAAAGCTTTTTCTATTACTGGAGAAGATTGGGGGAATTTTCTTTGCGATTTATTTGAACAGTGGATAAAAGAAGATATTACAAAGATCTCAATTCGATTATTTGATTCTATCTTGAATTTTTTGGTATCTGGAATTTATAGCGTTTGCTATATGGGAAATAATTGTTGTCAATATTTCGTGGTGGAATATGATGGTGGAGTTTACGTTTGCGATTTCTTCGTAAGAGATGACTTGATGTTAGGGAATGTAAAAACTCATAGTTGGAATGATTTCATAAATTCGACAAAATATCTCACTTTTGGTAGTCAAAAAGCAGATTTCAATAATAAATGCAATAATTGTCCATTTATTAATTTATGCCATGGAGACTGCCAAAAGCATCGATACAATCTTTTAAACAGTCCAAAAACTTTAAGTATATTATGTAAAGGATGGAAAGCATTTTACGTTAACACCTTACCTCGATTTAAAGTGCTAGCAGATCAAATAAAAAATAATAAAGAATTAAATTCATCATTTCAAATTAAAGTAAAAAAAATTGGCCGTAATTCACTATGCCCATGTGAAAGTGGAAAAAAATACAAAGATTGTTGTTTGAGATGAGAAAACTTAGAGGTTTACTTAAAGGCTAATATTATATATTATACATAGAAGTTAGATTTAAAATAAAATATTAAAAGCAATTGACATTGCATTTCATAACTAAATATTTTTTTTACTAAAAAATTTAGGTTGATAATCAAAATGGTTGATGCAAATTTAATAAAAGAAATGAAAGAAATGAGAGAAAAGGGCCCAAGCGCTCCTTCTGACGCTCTTAAAAATTATGAATTCATGAAGCAGTTGGCAACTGAAAATGAAGAACTAAAAGAAGAACTTGAGGATATTGACACAATAATTGTCCAACAAGAAGTAACTGATATAAATTTTGTATATTGGATAAAATTTGGTGAAGGTGCTGTTGATTATGCTGAAGGACCAAGTGATGACGCAACTGTTACTATGAAAGCAGCGCAAAAAACTTGGACTGGATTGGCTTCAGGTGAAATTGATTCTACTAGCGCATATATGTCTGGAGATCTTGTCATTGAAGGAAATCTTCAGGATGCTATCGCTTATGGGGAAATATTAGGACTCGCTATGGAACTCGGTGCAGAACTTCTTGAATAAATAATTTTTTCGATCGAACAACATTCTATTATTACCTTTTTTTTTAATTATTTCTATTTAAAATAAGCTTAAAGTTAAGGAAATTCTATAGGAAATCTTTTATGACTTGAATTTTTTAACTATTTGAGATTTTTATGAACGTATTGAAAAGTTTATTTAATGAGTGGAAATCAAATCCTCAGAAACCGATTCGTGTCTTAGCTTTTGGCTCAAGTAACACTGAACTTTATTGGCACTCTTTAGGACATTTTAATTGGTTCTCATGGTTATCAAGTGCTATGAGAGAATGGATTGGGAGACATATTACAACAATCAATTCCGGTATTGGGGGTGAAACCTCAAAAGATCTTTTAAAAAGAATTGACCGTGATGTGCTTTCTTTTAATCCTGATCTCGTTATTATAACAATAGGTGGTAATGACGCATGGAAAGGTCTGACAATTCAAGAATATCAGAATTTTCTAACTCAAGCAGTAAAGAAAATTCAGGAAAAAAAAGCTTTACCCATACTTCAAACATATTATTGCCTTCTTTATAATAAAATGGATAAAATTTTCAAACGCTTTCCTCAGATTGTTGAAGTAAATAGAAATTTGTCAAATGAAATGAAAATTCCTCTAATTGATCAATATAAATATTTTTCACCATTTTATGAAAATGATCCAAATACTTATTCAGATCTGATGTTAGACGGATTGCATGTGAATCCCTTAGGTAATGCCATAATGGGTATTATAGTAAGCCGTTTATTCTCTTTACCAGATCCAATTTTCTTTGATAAATCATTTTGGAATAAAGTAAAAGAGTATTTACTTAAAATGGGTAAATATATTGAACTGCCATCAAAAATCCCTTATCCCGAAAAAATGGATGGGTAACAATTTAAGTATCTAGATTAGATCCAGTTTGAGGAATCAAATCCCTACTTCTTAAGAGATTGAAATTTGATTTTTAAAGATAAGGAATTTTCATACTGTTGATCATATTATTCGTAATAATAGGCAAAGGAATATGAAGAAAAGTCTTTAAAGCAAGAATAATTTTTTGGTTTAATAGTTTATAGAATAGATATCAATATGAATGAGATTATCTCTGACCTTGGAATTGTCGGGATTACATACTTTTACGTTATATTGACCATTTTCATCCCTTTAATATTATATAAAAAAGAAAAAATTTCTAAATTTTCAGCACGAAAAGCTATACATTTAACCGCGGGATTATCAAGTTTAAGCTCCCCTTTTTATAATTGGCCATTTTGGCCAACCATTATTGCGGGTACACTGATGTTATTCGTATTCTTTAGTTCTAAAGATTCAAAAGTAAAGCAATTAAAAGATCTTTATGATGCTATATCAGAAGAACAGGAAGAAGGATTAAAAAGAGCCTTTCTTCAAGGTCCTTTTTTTTACACTCTTTCAATTACATTATTAGTTTTTATTTTTGGGCTTGTAGCTCCTGAGAAATTTTATTTTCCCATCGCCGGAATTTTAATAATGATAATTTCAGACACATTAGCTTCAGTCATAGGTAAGCGTTGGGGAAAGATTAGTATTAGTCTACCGTGGACAAATTCAAAAAGAACTCTCGAGGGATCTTTAACATTTTTCATAACCGCTTTTTTATTGTGTTTCCTCTCTTTTTTTCTATTTGGAATACTTATTCCTATTCAAGAACCTTTATCTTTTGTATCAATTTTAATCTATTCATTAATTACAAGTGGAATTTCGACTGTAATAGAATTAATATCTCCAAGCACATATGATGATTTAACAGTTCCTTTAGGTACTACTTTAATAATATATCTTCTAGCTTTAATATAATCAAACGCAATTTATTTAATCTGAATTAAACTAACTATCAAATTTTGTAAATAAAGATTACCAGTTATCATGGAAAATATACAGCATTCATTTGATGCTATTGTAGTTGGAGCAGGTACTGGTGGTGCCATCGCTGCGAGATTTTTAGCAAAAAATGGAATAAATGTATGTTTAATAGACAGAAAACCAAGAGATCAAATTGGGAATAAAATTTGCGGGGATGCCGTAGGAAACGAAATTTTCGGGATGTTGAATATAGACCACCCTAAAAACGAGGAATTGTCATGCCATATTAAAGGTGCAAAACTTTATTCCCCAAATCTTAAAAAATGTCTTACTTTAGTCGATCCGAAGCAAGCCGGTTACATAATTAACAGATTAGCTTTTGGTCAACGATTATTGAATGAGGCTGTTGATGCGGGAATAAAACAGTTTTTAGATAAAACTATGGCTCTGGATTTAATTTATGAAAAGGGAATTGTGGCAGGATTAAAAGTCAAATTAGAAAATGGAGAAAAAACTAATTTTAAGGCTAAAATTGTAATTGATGCAAGTGGATTCTATTCCCCTTTACGAAAACTTGTAAAAAGTTCATTAATCGAAAAAAATCTTTCTCGAGAAGATAGTATCTTATGTTATCGAGAGATTGTAGAATTTTCTCCTAAAGATATAGAGGTTCAGGATCCTGACTATATATCAATTATCATGGATCAAGAAAAAGCTCCAGGAGGATACATCTGGTATTTCCCAAAAAATGAATCTTCTTTAAATATAGGATTAGGAGCTTTTATGGACATTAAGGGAAAAGTTAAGGAGCTTTACCAAAAAAATGTCTTTAAAGAATATATTACAACTTCAAAATACAAAATAATCTCTACTGGTGGTGGTGTAGTTCCTGTACGTAGACCGTTATGGTCATGTGCAGATAATGGGATTATCCTCATTGGGGATTCAGCTTGTCAAGTGAATCCACTCCATGGTGGTGGGATTGACCCTTCCATGAGAGCAGGATTTTTTGCAGCTAATTCAGCAACACGTGCTATTGAAAAAAATGATTTTTCAATCAATGCTTTATGGGAATATAATCATCGAGTTATGACTGGTTTTGGTGCAGAATTCGCTGCATTAGACTTGTTGAGGATGGTTCTACAAACCCTTACTAACGACGAATTAAATTTTGGCTTTGAACGTGATTTATTAAGTGGGGAGGAAATTATAGAATTATCCTCTAAAGGAGGATTGAACTTATCTTTAGTTAATATGGCTGTAAAAGTTATTAAAGGTATTACCCGACCAGATTTATTATTAGACTTAAATTTTCTTAGAATTAAAATGAATGAAATTTCCAGACTTTATAAAAATTTTCCAGATGGTTTAGATAAGTTTCCTGAGTGGAAAGAGAAGGCAATTGGGATTTATGATAAAATTAAAAGAATGATTGTTAATTCTAAAAAGAAGTAAACAAGATTAAGGAGTGAAAAATATGGTAGATATAATGATTGATGAGTATATTGAGAAAAGCACCTATGAATATATCATTAAAAAACTAAATAGTGAGGGTGCTTTACATTTTTCTTTAATTGATCCAGATCCAATGAGACAAACCCCAAAAAAAGCAGCAAAGATGGCTAAATTTGCGGAGGATGCGGGTACAGACGCTATATTAATTGGCGGAAGTACAATTTTTAATCAAGGATTTGTTGATAAAACAGTTCTTGCTGTAAAAGATGAAGTGAGTGTGCCAATAATAATTTTTCCCGGTGGGGTTAGCAACATTTCTCACCATGCTGATGCCATTTTGTTTATGTCATTATTAAATTCTTCAGATCCATATTTTATTGTCGGGCAACAAGCTCTTGCATCATTTACAATTAAAAGTGCAAATTTAGAATATATTTCAATGGCTTATTTAATAATTGAACCAGGTGCAAGTGCGGGTTGGATAGGAAATGCAAAGTTATTACCCCGGAACAAACCTAAATTAACAGCTGCTTATGCCTTAGCTGCTGAAATGTATGGTTTTAAGATGGTATATTTGGAAGCGGGTTCCGGTAGTGAAAAGATTCCTGCAGAACATATAGCAACATGTTCAAAAATCCTTAATATTCCAATAATTGCAGGGGGCGGTGTCGAAAGTAAAGAAGACGCAAGAACTTTTGTCGAAGCCGGAGCAGACATTATAGTTATGGGAACTTTCCTTGAGAATCATTTACTAAAAGATAATGGAAGTTCTCTGACAAGAATTATTGAAGAAATAAAAGAAGCAGGAAAAACTCGGAAGAAGAATTTTCCTGATTAATAAAATATTTTGAGAGGGTACAAATCATGAATTTTAAGGATGCGATTGAAATACTTCGTCCTATTAATGCCCTAATGGGTGGATTATCTGTTATTATTGGAATTTTGAATACACGAATCGGAATTGATTTGTATAATCTCATTTTTAATATAATCTTTGGTGTCCTTACCTATTTTTTTATAGCCGGTTCTTCAATGGTTATAAATGATTATTATGATATAGAAATTGATAAAATTAATCGCCCAGAAAGACCAATTCCCAGAGGTTCAATAACTTTAAAACAAGCAAAGATTTTGTGGATAACGACTATTTTAATTGGGATTATTTTTTCAGCCCTCCATAGTCTCCTGTTTAATATTGGCTATCTAAATATTATTACTGTTGTTATTATGGCTTTTATTGGGTGGTTATATGCTGCTTGGGGGAAAAAAATTGGATTTATAGGAAATATAATTGTTGGGATATCATTTTCTATCGGACTTATCTACGGAGCTATATTAAATAATTCAGGAATACCACCATATATATATTATTTCTTTTTAACATCATCACTTCTTCTTATTTCTCGAGAAATTATTAAAGGATGTGAAGATGTTGAGGGAGATAGGAAAGAAGGGGTAAAAACACTAGCTATAAGGATTGGAATTAAAAAATCGACAAAAATAGCTATGATCTTTGGTATAACCGCAATTGTCTTTTTCGTATTACCCTATTTTACTGTAATAAACCAATTACTTTTTTTGATATCAATGGTATTTGGTATAGCTGTAGTTATATTTGCAGTAATCCTAATGCTAAAAAACGATCCCCAAATTAAAGATTTTAAAAAAATTAGCTTATTTCTGAAAATTGGGGGTTTTCTTGGTTTAATTGCTTTCCTACTAGCAAGCTTTTAATGAACTAATTCTAAAAAACGCTCTAAGTCTTTCTTTTCAACGAAGCTACTCAATTTTCCTTTAAAATCGTGAATAAAATTTTTATAAGGAAAGGTTTGTATTAGTTTTCTGACCTGAGTCAATCCTAAATATTTTCTCGTGTAATCTGCTTTAGAGTATTTATAGGTAGTAAGAAACTCACTATCTAATTTCTTTCTAAACGATTCTAACATTAAATTGAAGTAGTTTTTTAATAATACCTGCTTATCATATGATAATTCTGGCTCTAAAAATATTTGGATTGGATGAGTTCTGTAAGTATTACCCGAGACATAAATCCCATTAACATTATAATCTTCTGTAATTACTCCTAATCCAGCTCTGCCATCTCTAGAACCTGTATCTACAGTTCGAACATATAATATGTTAGATTCTATTTTATTTTTTAAATTGTCATTTACTAGAAGATCCAATTTAATATATTGATTTTTTTTATAATTATTAGCATCAATAACACTTAACTTATTACTTCCTTTGTTGTTTCGTACATCCTTCTCTAACAAATAATAGTTAACATTCAAAGGATAATCCACTTTATTTTCTTCAAGGAACTCATCAAATTCAGAACCAGCTCGGTACTTATATTTAGGTTTAAGTAAGTACTTTTTTCTTATTTCTTCATCTTGCTTTTTGATTTTTATACCATTAAATTGAGCATACTCAGATTTAGGAATTTTTTTCCTCTCAAAAAAACAAATACATATATTCATTCCTGTAAACTCAAATATCTTTGTCTCAAATATTATCATTTTATTGATTTTATATGATTTTAGGAAATCTATACGAAATTTATTAGAAACAGATGCTCCAAATAAAAAATTTGAAGGGATTATATATATAAGATTATCTATTTGATTTCTTAAATCATTTATCATCGCAATTTGATATAAGTCTTGATACCCCTCATTCTTTCCTTCAAAAAGTTTGAAGTATTTTTGGGTTTCATTATGCTTTCTGATATACCCTAAATAAAGGTATGGTGGGTTAGTTATATGGAATATTGGTTTTTGGATATCCCTCAAAAAATCTGGAAAACTTTCAAGATTATCTCGAAGTACTATATTACTGAAAGCTATTTCAGAGGGGATACCATAAAATTCTGCTTTTTTGATACATTTTTCTACCATTTTTTCTTGTATATCAGATAAGTAGATATGATCTCTAAAAAAACGTGTTCTATCTTCGGGAGGGATTGAATCCAAGATGGGCAAAATCAAGTTTCCTTCTCCAGCAAACAGATCGATCCATTTATATTCCCATAATTTCTCCTTGATTACTGGAAAGATATATTTCAAGAAAATATCACTCGAAGTCAAATGAGCTCCAAATGACCTTCGATGAAGACTTTCCTCTGATATATCTGTTTTGTTTTTCATAAAACGTTTGATAAGTATATTGTTGACACAATCAAATACTTTTATTAATAAGGAAATCTCAATATAGTTTATGATTAATTGGATTATAATGATATTTTTTCAGCTATATAGTTTAGGGTACTTAAACTTCGAACAAATTTTAACAACAAATTTAATAACGCTACTAATTTGCCGGGGATTGTATATAGTTGCTTATTATTTCAATTATTACAAAGACTTTAATAATGAATTGGAAGAAGGGAAGAAGCTATTTACAAAAAATGAAACCGTTACCTTTGCCATGAAGCAGACTTCAATCATTTTATTTGGAATTCTGTATTTCCCTATTGCTGTTTTTATCTCCTTTTATTCATTATTGATGACTACCAATTATCTCAAACATATCAGTAAAAATCTAAGAGTTAAAGGAATTGATATAATAGCAAAGGTTTTTAATATTCTTATCCCATTAGGAGGGATAATTTGGTTCCTCTTTATTGAAGTGGATTATTACTCAATTGCGGCTGTCGGGATAAGTTTAATAGCTTACCTCCATTATGGTTTAAACAATTCTAACCTCTCACTTCCAAAGTTGATTAATAAATACAATAAGAGACGGTTGAATAGAATTCCAAGACCCGTTAAAGCTGCATGTTTAATTCTTTTAATAGCAATCCCTTCTACTATTCTCACATTTACGCTAGTTTACGCCCCTTCCACAAAGACTACACACATGGTTGAGATGAGGGATGGGGTCAAATTAGCTACTGACGTGTATTTTGCCCCTGGTTCTTTTGGTTCAGCCAAACCTGTTGTTTTAATAAGAACTCCTTATGGCAAATCAGGATGGGCTGCGGATATGGCTTTGCAATTTTATAATACTCAAGATTATCATGCGGTAGTACAAGATTTAAGGGGAACTCATGATTCTGAAGGGGGAACTCAATTCTTGCTCTTTAAAGACTCTTATTTAGATGGAGATGACACTCTCAATTGGATATTAGATCAAAGTTGGTGTAATGACAAAATTGCAAGCTCTGGTGCTTCAGCTCTTTGTATCAATCAATATTTCTATGCAGGGATGGCTCCTGAAGGTTTAGTCGCTCAACAGTTATGGTTTGGAACTCCAGAACTATTTGATCATGCAATTTATCAAGGATCTTATCATAAATCCTCCGTTGAAACTTGGATAAAGGATGCAGCTCCGGATAATTGGAGATTTCAAGTAGATACTGTTTTATCATTCTCAAATCCTAAAGATGAAATCTTATATAATTCAACTTCTTTAGCGATACCAGTTGGACCAGTATATTCGAACGTTTCTGTTGCTGCAATACATGTTGGTGGTTGGTACGACCATTTTTTACAAGGTACTATAGACGGATTTATTGGATACGATGATTATGGAGCTTTAAGCGCTCAAGGTAAGCAGAAACTAATAATGGGACCATGGACTCATGTCAACTTGTTAGGTTCAGTTAAACAAGGAGAATTAAAATACCCAACGAACTCAATAGGGTTTGATCTTGCTTTGAATTGGGAACAATCTGTTTTTGATTATGCTCTTTTAGGAAAATCTACAAATTGGAACAAAGAAAGGGTTGCTTATTATTTAATGGGTGATGTGGATACTCCTTCTGAAGAGTGGAATTATTGGCGCTATGCTTATGATTATCCATTAGATCATATTGATGATAAATGGTACTTTACATCAACAAATAGTTTGATTAACAACACCCTCCCCTCTATAAATGAAAGTTTCTCATTTCTGTATGATCCTAGGGATCCCGTTCCAAATTTAGGAGGTCAAAATCAACCATTTGATTCTGTAGGTCCTATGGATCAGAGGTCTATTGAGAACAGATCTGATGTCTTAATCTTTGAAACTTCAACTTTGAATGAATCTGTGGAAACCGTAGGGAGAATTTGGGGGAATTTATTTGTAACCTCTAACTGTACAGACACCGATTTTACTGTTAAATTAACTGATGTATACCCAGACGGACGTTCGATGCTAATAACAGATGGATCATTAACGGTTCGTTCGAGAAATAATTATACTTCTACAGCGTTGATGTCAGGAAATCAAACAGACGTATATGAACTGCTTGTTGATTTATGGTCTACCGCATATGTTTTTGCTCCAGGACATAAGATTAGAATAGCAATCTCGAGTTCTAATTTTCCTCGTTTCGCAGCAAACCCAAACACAGGAGCCCCATTAGCGTATAATTACTTAAACTATAATATTGCCAACAACACGATACTCACAGGACCGGATTACCCATCGAGTATTATTCTCCCACGACTAGTCAACATGAGTACAACTCACACTTCATACTAAATAGTTTTTAATCTTTTACTTTATTTTTTTTTGTTTATTCTATTTTTAATTCAGAAATTTCTTTTACTTTCTCGATTATTTTCGTGTCAAAAGCTTAAGTCGGAAACTGAAGAATAAAGGGAAATTGAAAACCAACCTTAAGATTTTTGGGCTAGAACAATTTCTGATTCACTCAAAGAATCGATAGGCAAAGGCATCTTCTTCATCTGCACGTGCTTTTTGACCACGACCAGTGACGGGTAGTTTCGTTCCATCAAGACGAGGATCAACATAACGGGAATACCATTCCTCTAGATTTTGTCGCATAGTCTTGATTTTATCTGTATAACCGGGAGAGTTGAAAAGGTTATTATTTTCATTTGGATCTTCGATCAAGCTGTATAATTCATGGGGACCTCCTGGATAACGCCACACGAGTTTCCACTCCCGTGACCGTATCATGCGGACAGGACCATATTCATCAAAGACGACAATACTTTCTCGTTCCCCCAAGGTTTTTCCATTAAGAAGAGGAGAAAAGGAGCGACCTGGAAGACCTTGCGGAATCTGATCTTCCAAACCAATGTATTCCATCAGGGTAGGAAACCAATCGTATTGGCTAAGAAGACTGGTATCGATACGGTTTTGCGGTACGAATCTAGGACGACTGATAAGACATGGGATCTTAACACTGGTGTCGAACATGTTCTGCGGCCAGGTGGCATTACCTTTTCCATAAAGACCGTGATGCCCCATATTCATGCCATTATCACTCATGAATACGATAAGTGTGTTCTCGCGTAAACCCTTCTCCTCGAGCCAATCCAACATCCGTCCAATCCCATTGTCCATGGCGGTTATAGCTGCAAAATATCCCGACAGAGCTCTTTTGCGTCCGTCTTCACTTATACCCCTAGCCCAAAAACCTTTAGGTAAAGGTTCCTCGTGAGTCGGGACCGAATTGAAGGGACAATTGTTATAATAATCTTCCCATAATTCGGGAGGATGATGTTTTCTTCCCCATGGTGAATGAGGTGCCGTGTAATGGACATGCAGACAAAATGGATTGTCACTGTCAATCTGACCATCCAAAAATTTTAATGCGTTATCCGTGTAAATATCTGTGACATAGACACCTTCCATTGTTACCGTTTTGCCATTTTCCACCAAGGGAGCATTGTAATAGGGAGAAGCTCCATAAGGCATGACATTCCAGAACTGAAAACCTGCTTGTGGTTCCAACCCATAACCAAGGTGCCACTTCCCGCTCAAACATGTATCGTACCCCGTTTGCTTAAGGGTGGCCACATAGGTTGGCTGTCCCTCAAGAAACCGGATCTTATCTGCCTTGACATCTTTTCCTACGAGTCCTGGTCCCCAGTGTAGAAAGTCATGGACACCATGCTGTGAAGGTATCCTACCAGTCAAGATTGACGCACGAGCTGGTGAACAAACTGGTGATGTGCAGAAGAAGTTGTCAAAGCGTGTACCTTCCTTGGCAAGACGGTCCAGATTGGGAGAATGTATCTCTACATTACCGCTACATCCCATGGCCCACGCCCCTTGGTCATCAGTTAAGATAAATATTAGATTTGGTTTATCTACATTCTGACTTGCCATATGATCTCCTTTATCTGTATGAATCAGTCTATATCCAAAATGTTACCAAGATATCATTTAGTTGTATTAAATGACCTTGTAAAACCTTCTTGTTATATATCTTTTAAAATTCTTCCTTCAACCTTAAAATTTACCATATTTTTTTTTTATATATGAAAAAAAAAAAAATAAAAAAAAAAAATTATATTTATTATTTTTTATAACTTTCGAGTTTGTAAATCTTATAGAAGTTATCTAAGGTACTTAAAGCAACTACCGCAATAATGATTCCTGCAATTATTCTAAAAAGGGTATAAAATCCTGGAGCAATCCCGATATTTACAAGGGCCTCCGATGGTCCCTGAGCTATTAATATTGGGAAGATCTCTGGTCTATTCATCATTAGTACTACCACTGAAATAGAAGCTAGCTTTACACCTATAGTAATGGCATGAACGACTTGATGGGCTAATGGTTGCCGTTTCCCGATTAATCCTCTGGTTATATCTAAAACACCCTCAGTGATCATAAAGATCCCAGCGAATTGAAGGTATAATAAAAACAATCCATCCATTAAACTAAAAATGAATGGGAGCGGCTGTACTATCAAAAACACACCAAATATTAATCCTAAAGAACCCCCGATTATTTCTCCTATTGGTTTTATAAAGGGTTTTAAAGGTTTTTCTTTTTCAACTGCTCTATATGGCTCTTTTTTCCTTTTTTCTAGCTCTTTTTTAGACATGAAATCTTCTGGAAAATATCCTTCCATCGAAAGAACAACGAAAACTACGGTTATCACAGCAAAGGCAATGAGCAATCCAATTTGAATACCCATAATTCCATCCCATATCGTCTCAAGATTTCCGAAAATTATATTTACGATTTGTACAATCACCGTTATTAATATAATTAATGTAGCGACCCCACTTAGAACTTTTTTGTAATAAGGCCATAATTCTTCAGAGATATAAACTTTTGGTGTTCCACGACGTTTATATTCCTTGGCAATACTTTCTGGTGTTCCCATTTGTTTAATTGCGATACCAACCGTCTCTAAAGTTGGTTGTCCTGATTGTGATAATTCTTCTGCCTTACTCCAGATATGGTCTTCAAGTTCAGCTAAAATTTCCTTATGTTCTTTTTTATCTTTTAACCATTCGGGTAATTTATCCTTAACTTCCTTCAAAAATTCATTTATAGCAAAATTCATTTCATTTTCACTCATTTCTTAAACCTCTTTCAATTAATTCTTGTTCAATATTAAAACCACAGATGGTACAAAACTTTAGATCTTTATTAGAAAGATCGATTTTGTTGGCGCACATAGGACAATAAAAATATTTATCCTGTTTTAAGTCAACCTTTACATCAAATAAAGGCGCGACTGCTTCAGTAAGTTTTGAATAAAATCCTGCTAAGTGATTGAAAACTTGTTTTCCATATCCCGTCATACTATAAAATTTCCGTTTTCTTCCAGATTCTTCTTTTCTTGACGAAATAATCTTGTCATGCTCTAATTTTCTTAACATTGGATAAAGCGTCCCTTCTTCGATAACTAGCATTTCATTTGTCTTCTCTGTAAGGTCTTTTAATATTTTGTAGCCATGCAATTCCTTTTTATCAGATTGAATAATTGTTGATAATATACAGAGCGAACTAATTCCTCTATTTATTTCAGTTTCTTGCTTTTCAACGTAATCTCTAAACTCTCTTGAAGCGATTAATGCATTAGAACCTAATTCTTTCACACGTTTAATAATTGCTATCAACTCCTTTTCATAAATTTTTCAATTTATATTTTATATAGTATTTATTTTATATTATCTTATGAATACTATATCAGATATAGTATATAAATCTTTCGCCCTTTTCGAAAAGGTTAGAAATATATTTATAAAATTTATAGAATAAATAAGAAAAACGCTTTAGGAATATTCTGAAATCAGTTTTAGAGTTAAAATAACTTTAATATTGATGGGAAATTAATAAAACAAACATAGAGTAATGATATGAGCGAAAAAGTATCTTATTCAGAACGATTTAATAAGTTTTTCGCGGAGTTTGTTAATCTGAAATTTGAGAAGATGAAACAAAACGGTAGAAAGTTTTATGATAGGGTTACAGAACCCAAAATCGTTAAGATTTCAATTTATATTAGTTTAGCAACTTTTTTACCTGGGTTAATTATAGGTTTGATTATTGCTCTAAATATCGGTCCCCTTCCGTATAGTGTATGGTTGAATTATATTAGTGATTTAGGTTCTTATCAATATACTCCAGCACCATATGTTCTTGATTTGACGTGTATGATTTCAGCTATTTTCATTGCTCCACTAATATTTAATTTAAGTCGACTTTACAGTTCAAATATGACCTATAATATTGATAATTCGAAACGTACCCATAATATCAATAAATTTAAAAGAATATTTGGCTATATAGGTGTTGGTTTTCTTTTTGTGGGAATATTTGGGATGTTTTTTATTGGTGTGTTTAGTATTGATCGTTCTCCTTTAGATATACACAATTTTTTCTCAACCTTAGCATTTGGAGGTTTTGTATTTGGTGCTTTTTTCACAGGACTCGCTATTGTACTGAAGAGAAAATTATTTCCTAAATCCATAGGATATTATATGATATTTGGTCCATCAACCGTTACAATCCTATATTTAATTTGTCCACCACCATTAACAAGGCCGTTTCTCGAATGGATAATGCTTTTTTCTGCTTTAAGTTGGTATTATGTTATTGTCTTCATTACATTACAAAAGCTAAACACATTACTCTTTTTCGATCCCAACTTTAAATGGTGATCATTCTCCTTCTAAAAATTATTTGAATTTGTTTTTTACTTTATAACCGCAATTTTTATTTTGTTAAATAATCTACATAGTCTATCGAAGATACTCATAAATTAACTATGGAATTATCGAACAGCATAAAAAAGAAGCTAAACAATATTGCTTCCTATTTAAATGGAAAAAAAGTATTAGTGGCTTTTTCTGGGGGAGTAGATAGTTCGCTTTTAGCTTATCTTTCAAGTAAGTATGCTAAAGAAACTTTACTTATAACGGAAAAATCCGTTCTTTACCCTGATGAAGAAATTGATGAAGCCAGTCAATTTGCTAATTCACATAATATTCCTCATATCATTATTGAGCGTTATCCTTTAGAAGATAAAAATTTCCAATGTAACCCTGAAAATAGATGTTACTTATGTAAAACTGGCCTTTATGAAGATATTATTAGTGTGAAGAAAGAAAGAAATTTTGATACGATTATAGATGGATCTAATGCGGATGATCTCTTAGATTACCGCCCTGGAATGCAAGCACTCAAAGAATTGAAAATATTTACACCATACATTGAATACAATATAAATAAACGAGAAATTAGGGAAATTAGCAAGTTTTTTAACTTATCTGTTCAGTCAAAGCCGTCGATGGCATGTTTTTCCTCTAGGGTTCCCTATGGACAGGAGATCAATGAAGAGAAATTAAATCGCATAAGGGAAGGAGAGAAATTTTTAAGGGAAACTTTTGAATTAAAACAATTAAGAGTAAGGCATCATGACAACGCTTTAGCTCGTATTGAATTATTACCGGGAGATTTTCCGAAAGTACTTAAAATTGAAAATTTAAATTTAATCAAAAAGAAGTTCAAGGAATTAGGGTTTAATTATATAACTATCGATTTAGAAGGATTTCGATCTGGTTCGATGAATGAAGTTCTTGCACTCGATTAAGAGCTATTATTTTTAATAAATTCGATAATCTTTTTACGTTTTTCTAATGCCGCATCAGCTGCCAATTCAATTTGCTTTTCCATTTCTCTTATAGATTCAGGAGTTTCTTCACCAATCACTTGTTTGACTTTAGTATATGCCGACTCTCTAAACCGTGGTAAAACTTTTATTTTTAATTTATCGGAATATATCATAGATACTTCCTTTGAGTTATCAACGTATCCAATCTCAGCACATTTAATATTTATCTTCTTTAAATCTGAAATAATCTTGTCTGAAGTAGACTCAGAGCAGTAAATTAGGAGTGCATCAAGGGATACCCCCAAGTAATCAACTTGCACCTTCTCTAAAAGATCTAAGACGTTTGGGTTCACAAGTTTTTTTACTTCTTCTTCATAAACGATTACCCCACAGTTAGCTTCATAATTTATTTCATAGAGATCTCCTCGGAGACCCCCATTAGTAACATCACACATAGCCCTAATATCACTTAAATATTCAGAATTCAACAGTAATTCACATGCTTCAAGGAACTTGATATTCATCGTTTCTCTCACTACATTGGGATTACCAGAATATATTGCTGTAGTAGTTATAGTCCCTCCTCCAGCACCTTCAGTCATCAATATTCTATCACCATTTCTAATATTTCTCCTAGCCAATAAATTATTACAGATGCCTACAGCACTTATACCACCTACTAATCTATTCCCAATGACCATATCACCACCTATTCTTAAAGTCGAACCTGCTGTAATAGGAACATTTGCTAAGTCTGAAATTGTAGAAATGCCTGACATGAAATCGAATAATTTTCCAACATCTGCATCATCCCCTAAATGTACATCCA
>Ga0114923_10000905_pt1 | contig 21221 bp, 17 predicted proteins | sample SumtaG_FD_89578 | JGI IMG/M metagenome (GOLD analysis project Ga0114923, IMG submission 89578) | Deep subsurface microbial communities from Indian Ocean to uncover new lineages of life (NeLLi) - Sumatra_00157 metaG | ecosystem: Environmental > Aquatic > Marine > Oceanic > Sediment | place: near...
CTTCACCCCAAACGGCACTGTGGTCCACGAGGTGGGACTCCCGCCCGACATCCTGGTTGAAGACGATCAGGATCCTATCGACATCGCCATTCAGTGGATCAACGATCACGCGGGTATCGAAATGCCGATCGACATCGCCGCATCGGCAACGCCATGAAATTCGCTGTACTCGGAGCCGGGGGATGGGGAACGGCTGTTGCCCGTCTGCTGGCAAACCATGGTCACGAAACGGTGCTCTGGGCTCGCGATCCCAATCGAGCAGCCGCCATCGATCGGGAACGGTGCAATGCGAAGTATCTGCCTGGAGTCGTGCTTCCCGAGACGCTTGCTATCACGGCGGATTTCCCCGCCGCCGTTTGCTCCGACGCACTGGTGTTAGCGGTTCCCTCAATCGGAATGCCCGACCTGCTCGCCCGGATCGTCGATAGCGGATCGTCACCACGAATCGCCATCAACTTGGCCAAGGGCATGGACCGCGCCACCCATCGGACCATGTCCGAGCTGATCTCGGATTCGTTTCCCAACACAAGCGTGTTCACGCTGTCCGGCCCCAGCCACGCCGAAGAAGTGGGGCACGACGTTCCGACAGCCGTTGTCTTGGCTGGATTGGACCTCGATCTCGGGAGAATGCTTCAACGTGAGATCTCCACGTCGAAATTCCGCGTGTACTTGTCCGAAGACATCCGTGGCGTGGAAACCTGTTCCACGATAAAGAACGTCATTGCTCTGGCCACTGGGATTTCCGACGGCTTGGGATACGGAGACAACAGCCGCGGAGCCTTGATCACCCGCGGCCTCGCCGAGATGGTTCGCTTCGGTCGTCACTTCGGCGTGCAGGATGCCACTTTCTTCGGGCTGTCCGGGTTGGGAGACTTGGTAGCCACTTGTACGAGCCGGCACAGCCGCAATCGTGCCGTCGGCGTTCGTCTCGGACGTGGGGAATCCTTGGATGACATCATGAGAGACATGGCGATGGTCGCTGAAGGCGTGTTTGCCGCCGATATCGTGTGCGAACTCGCACGTGAAAGCGACATCGACATGCCGATCACGAGCGCCGTTCATCGATTGCTGCGTGGGGAAGCCGATCCGTTGTCCTTGGTGAACGAAATGATGACGCGCTCTCCCAAGCGCGAAGATTTCTGAGGAGTGGGCATGCTCACCGATGTCGCCGTTGTCGGTGGAGGACCGATCGGTCTCACAACCGCCCGAATCGCAGCCGAACTCGGCTCCCGTGTCATCCTGTTTGAGCGAAAGCAAGAAGGAGCCGCCCCATCCTGTTGCACGGGACTGGTGAGCCCGCGAACACTCCCCACCCTCGGCGTTTCCGGCGATTCCGTGTTACGAGAGATACGCGCCGTGCGGTTTCATCTCCCCAGCGGCAAGCGGATCGATCTCCGATCAGATGAGGTCAAAGCAGTCGTCATTGACCGAACGAAGTTGGAAATGGAATTGCTGCTGCTTGCTCGTGAAATCGGAGTAGACGTCCGATTCGAAACCGAGGCTGTCAGCGCAGAAGCGGGGAAATTGATGGTCCAATCGGGCTCGGAGATTCAGAGCATCACCGCTCCGGTCATTGTCGGAGCGGACGGACCCCGAAGCCGAGTCGCGGACTGGTTCTCGCTGAGACAGCCCACCAATCTAATCGTGGCCATGCAGGTCGAGCTGGAAGAGACTTCTTCTCACTCCGATCAGGTCGATGTCTTCGTCGGGGAGAACGTCGCTCCTGGCTTCTTGGGATGGAGTGTCCCGGCGGAAGATGGCATCACACGTGTCGGTTTGGGCGTCCTACCGCCGTATACACCCCACCCTTTCGTCGATCGGCTCGTGGCCGAACTGAGCCCAAACGTTCACATCAGGGCTCGTTCCGCGGGCTGGATTCCCCTGTCTCCGGCTCCACACTCAGCAACAACGGGCGCGATTCTGGTGGGCGATGCGGCCGGTCATGTCAAACCGTTGACAGGCGGCGGGCTGTATACGGGCGGATTGTGCGCACGGATCGCGGGAGAGACTGCAGCCCGGGTCGCGGGATCTGAAAGCGGGGCTTCCGATCTGCTTGCAGCGTATCCAAAGCGATGCCTCGATGCCATCGGCAAGGAGCAGGCCTTCGGGCACTCCATTCGCCAGCACCTCTCGCGTTTGCGGGATGAAGACGTGGAAACCGCGGCCGCCTCGTTGGACGATCCCCAATTTCTGCAATTCCTGGCTGATCACGCCGATATCGATCGCTTTCATCAGTTGCCTGACCGGCTTGCCTCGGAACCTCGCTTATGGACGACAATCCTCCGCATCATCCCTCTGCTGGGACCTTCAATCGGGTAGTCCTTTTCTCTTCCATCGACCGTCAGGTTGCGGATATAATTTGGGTTATGGCCAAGAAACGAAGACACCATGCGCCTAATTCCGCCAACGCCGCAGCGATTCTGGACCGTGCCCTTGTCTATACGGTGGCCTTGCTTTTGCTTTCCATTCCCCTGTTCATCCTCCCAACTATCTCCGAGTACGGCTACGGCAAGACGATGTTCGCGCTTGTCGGGATTTCGTTGCTGTCGATTCTGTGGGGAATCAGCGGATGGGTTAAGGGAACGTGGAGGGTTCGATGGCCGTGGATCACGGTTCCGTTTCTCGGATTCGTGGTCGCCAGCTTGTTGTCGCTGCTGTACGCGGTCAACGGCCGGGTCGTGATCCAAAGCCTCGTCCTGGTGGTCTTCTTTTTTCAGATGCTCCTCATCATCGCCAACATAATACGAGAGCGGAAGGACGTGCATCTGCTGCTGTTCGCCATGTTGCTTGCAGGTTTCTTGGCCAGTTTGTACGGTTTACTTCAGTATCTTGGCGTTCTGGCCGGTCCGTTCGGCGACAGCGGCATCCAAGAGCTTATCTCAACCCTGGGGAATCGCAATTACTTGGGCGGTTTCTTGTCGTATCTGTTGTTCCCGTCGGTCATTCTCGTTCTGACTCCACGCTGGCGTTGGGTTCGCGTCCTCTCGATTCTGATGATCGCGTTCTGCTTTGGCATGGCCATGCTAGTACAGCAAACGGCCGTGGTCGTGTCCCTTGTGGTGGCCGCCATCGCACTGGTGGTAGGTTGGGCGATCTTTCGTCCGGTGGCCCCCGTTCGCAAGAATCGCCTTTGGATCTTGGCTCTGCTGCTGCTGCTCGTCGTCACATTCCTGGTGGAGGCGCCTTCAGGCCCCCTTAATTCGGTGGTCGGACTGTCGGCTGACAAGTCATCGTGGATCGGCCAGATTTGGGAAAAATACGCCGGGAGGACGCGATCCTGGGATTGGTGGGTCGGTTGGGAGATGTTTGTGGAATCCCCGGTGGTCGGAGTGGGGCTCGGTAACTACAAGCTTAATTTCCTTGCTTACAAGGCAGAATTCCTGGCCGCGCCTCGCGGCGAAAGCTACAACTTCTACATTCCCCGCGCGGCCCAAGCCCACAACGACTACGCCCAAGCTCTCGCCGAGCTGGGCATCCTCGGAGGATTGACTGTGCTCGGATTCATGACCGTTCTCGTCGTGTCGTTCTGGGTTCGAATCCGCCGAATGAAGGACGAGGACAAACGACTGGAGCTGATCCTGCTGGCGTGTGGTGTCATCCCCGTTTTCGTTCATGCCTTGGTGAGCTTCCCTGCACACTTGCCGGCTTCGAGCCTGGTGTTCATCGCCGTCATCGGGATTGCCTATTCCCGAGTCTACGGAGACGCGGCCGTGCGCACGCGTTCGCTTTCGCGCTGGCCGCTCAGGCTTTCGGTAGCCGCCGTTACCGCCATCGGTATCGTTGTGTCAGCGTTTGCTGTTTCCGATCTGTCGGCCAACATTCTGATGTATGAAGGAATTCAGCAGCTGCAATTGGGTAACAACTATTCGGCCGAGGCTTTGCTGTCAGCCAGCCTTCGATACGATTTCGCTCCCAGGCAAACTTATTACCATCTGGCCTCGGCCCAACTACGGCTCGACCGGATCGATGAGGCGTGGGCAAACCTCGAGCTGTGCATGACTCGGTTCTTGGATGAAGGCGTCTATCTGACCTACGCCAACCTCGGAGCCAATCGAGGGGAACTGGAGAAGGCGCAAGCCGCCGTCGACGTCTTGCTTACTGGTCATCCTTTGCCTGCCGTCGAACGACAGGCCCGTTACATCGAGGCCGTCATCGCAATTCAGGGACGAGAGAATAATCGTGCCGTTCAGCTGCTCGAGTCCCTGACCCAGGATCATGCCTCGTACGAGACCGGGTTCATCGCATTGGGAGAATTATATGCTGCGCAGGGATTAACAAATACAGCACGTAAGAACTTCGAACAGGCTCTCCTATTGATCGACCGAAAACTGGGGAAAGCGAACAAGCAGTTGGGAGTGGGAACAGTCATAACCATCGCCGAATACGGACAGATCCGGGCCGAGATCGATCTTCTCACCCGGCAACGGGACATCGTGGTCGAAAAGCTTCGCGAGCTGCCCGACCTAGACACTCCTTGAAAGCACGGATTGCCGTTCCTATACTGACCCGGTGATTTCCCATGCCCATTGACAACATTCGACACGCCGTAGAACGCATGCTTGGGCAGACGAACGCTCAGCAGCTCAAGAAATACGACAAAGAACTTCGCGCCGTCAATGCATGGGCCGACGATGTGGCGGCACTGTCCGACGACGCTCTTCGTGCCAAGGCAGCGGAATTCAAGCAGCAGCTTGAGGATGGCGTTTCCAAATCCTCTCTTCGATCCGAAGTCTATGCCGTCGTTCGCGAGGTGGCTGCACGAACGATCGGGCTTCGTCCGTTCGACGTACAGATCCTGGGCGGATTCGCGTTGGACGACCGGAAGATCTCCGAAATGCAAACAGGAGAAGGGAAGACCCTGGTCGCCACCTTGCCGGCCACGCTTAACGCCTTGTGCGGCAAGGTTCACGTCGTCACAGTCAACGATTACTTGGCGCGCCGAGATCGCGAATGGATGGGGCCGGTGTACGAGTTTCTCGGACTGTCGGTGGGACTACTTCAAGATGGCATGCCGCCCGAAGAACGTCAAATCGCCTATCAAGCCCACATCACCTACGGAACCAACAATCAGTTCGGATTCGACTACCTGCGCGATAACATGGTTCATTCCTTCGATCGAAAGGTGCAAGGTCCGTTGGATTTCGCCATCATCGACGAGATCGACAACATCCTCCTTGACGAAGCGCGTACACCGCTCATCATTTCCGGATCAGTCGCCGATGCACTCGATCGCTATCGCAAATTCACCGTCTTGACGAAGCGGTTCCGCCCTGATGAGGATTTCGAAATGGACGAGGAATCCCGTCGTTTGACTCTGACTGATGAAGGCATCCGCAAGGCAGAGAACGCTCTATCCATCGAGAATCTCTTTGTGCCCGAACATACCGAGACGCTGGATTACATCGAGACGGCGCTCCGAGCCCTTCATTTCTTCAAGAAGGAGCAGCAGTACATCGTCAAGGACGGTCGAGTCATGATCGTGGACGATTTCACCGGTCGTTTGATGCCGGATCGGCGTTATTCCGGCGGTCTCCATCAGGCGATCGAAGCCAAGGAGGGACTAAAGATTCAACGTGAATCCCAGACGCTGGCCCAGATTACGCTCCAGCACTATTTCCAGCTCTATAAGGGCCTATGCGGAATGACGGGAACGGCCAAGACAGAAGAAGACGAATTCAAACAGATCTACGCCCTTCCCGTAATGGTCATACCCACCAACGTGCCGCTTCAACGAGATGCCAAGCCGGATAGAATCTTCCGTACCCAAAAGGCTAAGTTCGAAGCGATCACCGATGAAATCGATAGCATGCATCAGGCCGGTCGCCCGGTGCTGATCGGAACCAATTCCATCGAAAAATCCGAATATCTATCGGCACTGCTGAAGAAACGGAAACTCGATCATCACGTGCTCAACGCCAAATATCACGAACAAGAAGCCGAGATTGTTGCTCAAGCGGGACAACGCGGCGCCATCACCGTGGCCACCAACATGGCCGGCCGCGGAACGGACATCAAATTGGGCGACGGTGTAGCAGAGGCGGGTGGATTGCATGTCATCGGCTGTCAGCGCCACGAATCGCGCCGCATCGACAACCAGTTGCTCGGACGAGCCGGGCGACAAGGGGATCCGGGCTCATCCCAGTTCTACTTGTCGATGGAGGACGACCTGTTACGCATTTTCGGCGGCGATCGCATGGGTCCGCTAATGGATCGAATCGGATTGAAGGAAGGCGAGGCCATCGAGCACAACTTGCTCACCGGGGCCATCCGCCGCGCCCAGAAGCGTGTGGAAGGCCGCAACTTCGAGATCCGAAAGCGCCTGTTGGAATTCGACCTGGTGCTCTCAAGGCAGCGGGAAGCCATCTATGCCGTGCGTGATCGCTTCTTACTTCCTCACCGGGATCGAGTCGAAGAGCTGGCTCCGCAACTCGAAGCCGATCTAGATCAGTACCTGGCTCAGTTGTTCGACGAGATCGCAAGCAACATCGTTTCGCCGTATGTCGTTGCCTCGACGCCTCACGACGAATGGAACTTGCACGGCCTTGCCCAAGAGTTGTCGTCCTTCGGTTCAATCCGTGAGTCCGAGCTGACTGGACATTCGCCGGCTGAATTGATCGAGATCGCCCGAACCCATCTTGACACAGCGTTGGCCAATCAGAAAGCGCGTCTAGGGAAACCGTTTCCACTGTTGGCGCGATTCGTCATTCTACGCACCATCGACGAAGACTGGCGCACGCATTTGTATACGCTCGACGACCTCAAGGGTGGCATCGGTTGGGCCGCCTTCGGAGGTACCGACCCCTTGGTCGCGTTCAAACGCGAGTCGTTCGTCCTGTTCCAAGAGATGTTGACCCGTGCCGCCGAGAAGACGTGCAAGTCGTTGCTCAATCCACGACTCACAATCTCTACCGGCCAGGCCCCTAAGCGGCCGGATCGGAAGCTTCAATATGTGCACCCGTCCAGTGCAGCTGCCAATGTCTCGTCGACTGCCACTCCCCGCGGCTCCACTGCTGCTCAAGCACGCGTCGATAAGAAACCCGGACGGAACGATCCGTGTCCCTGCGGATCGGGCAAGAAATACAAGAAGTGTTGTGGCGCATAACCGAACTGCTAAGCACTGTCCTGCACCTTTATCAGTCTAAGCTCTGCATTGACAGAGATCCCCGTTGCCACTACCATTAGCAGATTAATATGGAGAGTGCTAACGAACAATGACGGATCTTCCCGAGCGCCAACGCTTGATCCTCAAGGAGATTGTAGATCGCTATATCCGGTTTCATGAGCCGGTATCGTCTCGCATGATTCTAGAGGACTACGGTCTGGAGGTCAGCTCGGCGACTGTGCGCAACGATATGAACGACCTGGAAGAGGCCGGCTTCATTGCCAAGCCATATTCCTCGTCAGGCCGCGTCCCCACCAAACGGGGATACCAATTCTTCGTGGAGTGGTTGCTCGATCTCTCTGAATTGACCCGTGAAGAGCGGGTGGAAATCGTTGAGGCCTACGAAATGCAACAATTGGATGTCGAGCAGACAATGCGACAGACAGCGTTCTTGTTGGGAAACATGACCGGATGTGCCGGATTCGTGATTCCGCCTCGTCCAGCTGAAACGAAACTGGAGCGCGTCGTGCTGTTCAAGGTTGCACATCGTCTCGCGTTCCTGCTCATCGTGTCCGACATCGGGATCGTGGAACACGGTTATGTCGCCCTGGAGGAAGATCTGCATTCCGATGAGATCGCCCGCATCATGGCATTGATCAACGAAACCCTGCGCGGAATTCATCTGGCCGATGTGCGTTCGTTGTCTATCGAAGATGGACCTGAAGGGTGGTACGAGCGTCCCGTTCGTCAAGCCATGATCGTCCTCGGGCGCCTGCTTCAACAGCGAATGCAGCGCTCGGTTCAGTTCGAAGGCCTGCTCAACCTCACCGAAACGCTGAAAGAAGTGCTGATCGAACAGGCGATGGATCACTTCTCTCATCTCAACCGTGTGGTTCAAGACGAGGTTTCGTTCATCGAGGCTGTCGCTACAGTGAGGATGGATCGGGAAGGCCTCGTCGCCAGCATTGGCGACTTTCCGCTGAGCGGCATGGAATCATTCAGTGTTATCAGTTGCGAATACAGGCCTCATGCCGGCGTTCTCGGCGTGATCGGCCCCTTGTGGATGGATTATGGACGGGCGTTGTCAACGGCCAGCTACCTTGCCAACCGATTGGAATCGCTGTTGACGTGTTCGCACCTACGTCCGTTGGAGGAGTGAATGACAGCTAAAGAAAAGAAGATCCAAGCCGACAAGCAAACGGAGATCGAGGATTCCCTCGAAATCCAAGCTGAGGAGTCAGCAAGCACCGAGAACGAATTACGTTCAACCATCGATCGCTTACAACGGCTTCAAGCAGAGTTCGAGAACTACAAGAAGCGAGCGCTACGTGAAGGCGCCGCCTCTGAACAGCGCATCACAGACAGCACCATCATTGATTTCCTGCCCCTGTACGACAACCTGCAACGTGCGTTTCAGAGCTTGTCCTCGAATCACGATATCGAAACGTTCGTCGCCGGAGTCGAGCAGATCTTCGCGCAGTTCCAGCAAGTGATGGAGGCAAAGGGAGTTGAGCCCATTGAAACCAAGAATCAGCCGTTCAATCCCGTGCTGCATGAAGCCATGCTCAGTGTACCAAGCAACGTGGGGAAGAACATAATCATCGAGGAATTCATGCCAGGATACTTGAGAAACGAGCGCGTCCTGAGAGCCAGCAAGGTTTCCGTCAGTCAAGGGACGCCGCTCAGTGAGGAGGGAATCGAATGAAAGAGAAGATTATCGGTATCGACCTTGGAACGACCAATTCCTGCGCCGCTGTGCTTGAAGGCGGTTCTCCGGAAATAATCACAAACGCTGAAGGAGAGCGAATCACGCCTTCAGTCGTCTCGTTTTCCGACTCAGGCGAGCGTCTGGTGGGTCGATTGGCCAAACGTCAAGCAATCACCAACCCCCAGAACACGATCGCATCCATCAAACGGGAGATGGGAACCGACCACCGCGTCAAGATCTCGGTCGATGGGAAGAAATCCGACTACACTCCTGAACAGATCTCGGCCATGATCCTGCAAAAGCTGAAGGCCGACGCCGAGGCCCATCTCGGGGGAAAGGTAACCAAAGCCGTCATCACCGTCCCCGCCTATTTCAACGATTCGCAACGTCAGGCCACCAAAGACGCCGGCGTGATCGCTGGTTTGGAAGTCATGCGCATCATCAACGAGCCGACGGCGGCCGCCCTTGCCTATGGATTGGACAAGGACCACGAGCAAACGATTCTTGTCTTTGACTTGGGCGGAGGAACGTTCGATGTGTCGATTTTGGAGATCGGAGACGGCGTGTTCGACGTATTGGCCACCGACGGTGATACGCGGCTCGGCGGCGATGACTTCGATCAGCACATCATTGACTGGTTGGCCGACGAATTCCGAAAGGATACCGGCATCGACCTGACTCAGGACCCCAGTGCCATGCAGCGCCTCAAGGACGCGGCCGAATCGGCCAAGAAGGAACTCTCGAGCCGTATGGAAACGACCATCAACTTGCCCTATATCACAGCCGACGCGTCCGGACCCAAGCACTTGGAAAAGAAGCTGTCTCGAGCCAAGTTCGAATCTATGATCGACGACCTGTTGCAGCGCACGATCAACGTGGTTGATGAGACCCTGCGTGAATCCGGAAAGGATGCTTCGGGAATCGATCAAGTCGTTCTGGTCGGGGGATCAACCCGTATCCCAAAGGTGCAAGAGCTCATTTCCAGTCGCATTCCAGGCAAGACCAGCCATGAAATCAACCCGGACGAAGTGGTGGCCGCGGGGGCCGCAATTAAGGACGGAATTCTGGCCGACGAAGCCGATGAAATCGTACTGCTCGACGTTACGCCGCTCTCTCTGTCCATTGAAACGCTGGGCGGGATCGCCACCCCGCTAATCGAGCGTAATACGACCATCCCTACGGAAAAATCGAAGACCTTCACCACCGCCGAGGACAGCCAGCCCGCGGTACAGATTCACGTCGTGCAAGGCGAACGTAAGATGTCGGCAGACAACAAGTCGCTGGGCACGTTCCAGCTGACCAGCATTCCGCCGGCGCCACGCGGCATTCCTCAGATCGACGTCATCTTCAACATCGATGCCGACGGCATCCTCCATGTCACAGCTACGGACAAGGCCACCAGTAAATCGGCGTCCATCACCATTCAGGATTCCTCGCGACTCGACGATTCCGATATCGAACGTATGCGCAAGGAAGCCGAAGAACACGCGGATGAGGACAAGAAGACGGCGGAACTGATCGAGGCGCGAAACCAAGCCGATCAGCTGATCTACGCCGCGGAGAAGGCGATGTCCGACCTCGGAGAAAAGGTCGATTCGGTCAAGCGATCGGAGATCGAGGATCAAATCCGTCAGCTGCGCGACAAGTTGTCGCAAGACGCGGGGCTGGAGGATCTGAAACAGGCGATCGAAGCTCTATCCAAGGCGTCTCACGAAATCGCACAGCAGGCCTATCAGGAAACGCAACAAGCAGGCGGAGCGTCCGATGCGACTGCACCGTCCGCCGACTCGGAACCTGAGGACGACGGCGAGTACATCGACGCTGAATATGACGAATAGGAATAGCGCAGCATACGACGAGCAAGAATAGACCGACCAAAGGGGCTGGCGTGGCCAAAAAAGACTATTACGAATCCCTCGACATTTCGCGCGAAGCGGACGAGTCCGAGATCAAGCGTGCCTATCGGCAGAAGGCCAAGGAGCTTCATCCGGACCGAAACCCCGACAACAAGGTTCAAGCCGAGGAGGAATTCAAACGCATCGCAGAGGCTTATGAGGTTCTATCCGATTCTCAGAAGCGGGCGCAATATGATCGTTATGGCCACGCAGGCCCAGATCAGGGTTTCACGTTCGGAGACACGGATTTCCATCGGGCACGTCAAGCGTATCGGGAGTTCGGATTCGGCGGATTCGATAACCTGTTTGACCTGTTCTTCCGGCAAGGGGGGATGGGCGGCGGGATACGACAACAGCAGGTTCGCCGAGGCGAGAACATCGAATACAAGCTGCGCATCACACTCGAAGACGCTGCCCACGGCACGCGGATGACGGTTACGGTTCCTCGAATGGTGAACTGCGAAGCCTGCTTAGGCTCCGGCATGGAAACGGGCTCCTCAAAGAAGACGTGTCCGACCTGTCATGGTCGGGGGCAGATGGAGTATCGTCAGCAAAGCCTGTTAGGAAGCTTCATCAATGTGCGTGCGTGTCCGGATTGTCAGGGATCCGGTGAGATCATCGAAAGTCCCTGTCACAAATGCCGCGGCTCTGGTAGGGTTAAGGAGAAGAGCAAGATCTCGATTTCCGTGCCCGAGGGCGTGGACAACGGGTCCCGCTTACGGTTGAAAGGGCAAGGAAACGCCGGCATCGAAGGCGGTCCGAGCGGCGATCTATTCATCTTCATCGAGTTGATTGAGCATCCTTCGCTGCTGCGTGACGGACGCAATATTCGTTCCAGAGTGGCGATCACGTATCCCGATGCGGCCCTAGGAACTAAGATTGAGGTCGAGACGCTGTGGGGCCACGAACCTCTTGCCATTCCGGCGGGGACACAGCCGGGAGCCACGTTCCGCTTGAAAGGAAAGGGGATCAAGAACATCCATCGCGGAGCGGGTCGCGGCGATCACTTCGTGGAAGCGACAATTGATGTCCCCCGGAAACTGTCCTCGAAACAGAAGCGAGCCTTGGAGACATTCGCCGAGTCACTCGACAACTGAGGTCAATTCCTCAGTGCGAATGAGATCCCGAAGGATCCCGATCATTCGGGAGAGAGCTTTGTGGCGATGACTGATACGGTTCTTTTCTTCCAGCGTCATCTCGGCCAGTGTGCACGTCTCCCCGCAAGGGATGAACAGCGGATCGTAGCCGAACCCCATGCTCCCGGAGGGCTCCTCCGCAATGGCGCCAGCGAAGACACCGCTACACACGAAGGTCTGTCCGTCCCGAAGACAAAGCACAGCCACTGTAACGAAACGAGCCCTTCGGTCGGTCACACCCTTGAGCTTCTTCAGGAGTAATTCGTTGTTCCTATCCGGGTTTGACGGCTCACCGGCAAACCGCGCCGAGATTACGCCGGGAGCAGCGTCCAGTGCATTCACCTCAAGTCCCGCGTCCTCGGACAGCACGGGAAGTCCGGTTTCCCGGCTGATAGTTGTGGCCTTGAGAAGGGCGTTTTCCAGGAATGTCCTTCCGGTTTCCGGGACATCGGAGAATGGCACGTCGAGAAACGTAAGAAGCTCCAGGCCGGCGATTTCGGCCAAGAGCTCCTTTGCCTCTTGAATCTTCCCCTCGTTTCGAGTTCCGAGGAGAAGTTGGTTCATCCGGATCGAATCGGCTGCAGATTCAGCATGTCTGCTAAGTGGCAGGTCACGAAGTGCAGACCTCCCAGATCGCGATACTCGGGGGCCTCCGTCTTGCAGATGTCCTTCGCGTACTGGCAGCGAGGATGGAAGTAGCAGCCTGGAGGAGGAGCCACCGGACTGGGGACATCTCCTTCCAGCAAAATTCGTTCCACGTTCCAGTCCGGATCCGGTACCGGCACAGCCGACATCAGTGCTTCGGTGTACGGATGCTTCGGAGTACCGAATAGTGCTTCCGTTGTGCAAAGCTCGGCAATCTTGCCAAGGTACATGACGGCTACACGATCGGCGATATGCTTGACGACCGACAGGTCGTGGGCAATGAACAGGTAAGTCAAACCGAACTCGCCCTGCAGATCGTCGAGCAGGTTCAGTACCTGGGCTTGAATCGAAACATCCAATGCGGATACTGGCTCGTCACAAACGATGAGCTGCGGATCCAATGCCAACGCCCGGGCAACGCCGATTCGCTGTCGCTGTCCTCCGGAGAATTCATGCGGATAGCGTTTCATGTGATCCGGCTTCAGTCCGACAGCGGCCAGCAGAGCCTTCACGCGATCTACACGCTCAGCACCTTTGGCGAGGCCGTGCACGAGCAACGGCTCGCCGACAATAGAACCGACCGTCATCCGCGGATTTAACGATGAATAGGGATCTTGAAAGATGATTTGCATCTCCCGGCGAAGCAATTTCAACGTCTTGCGATGAGCCTTGACGACATTGACCTCTTTGAAATTCTCGCCGGTTGCCGCCATCTTCTTACTGCGGAATAGGATGTCTCCAGCGGTGGGTTCGATCAATCGAAGAATCGAACGACCGGCCGTAGTCTTTCCGCAGCCGCTTTCCCCTACCAGCCCCAGGGTTTCGCCCTCTTTAATGAACATATCAATACCATCGACGGCCTTGACATGTGCAACAGTTCGGCGGAAGACGCCCTTGCGGACAGGGAAGTACTTTCTGAGCCCTTTGACATCAAGCAAAACGTTGTCGGAAGGCAAACTGGATCACCTCTTCTGTTATTCGTAGAGCCAGCAGGCCGTGTCATGACCTGGGGCCACTTCTTTGAGATCCGGCATCTTGGTTTTGCAGATCTCCATCGCATGCGGACATCTAGGTTCGAAACCGCAACCGGGCGGGACCTCAAACGGATCAGGGACGACGCCCTTAATGGGCTCCAGTCGCTCCTTGTCACTCGCCAGCGACGGAATGGAGTGCATCAGTCCCTGTGTGTAAGGATGTTTCGCGTTATGGAAGACCTCGCGCACGTTGGATGCCTCGACGATCCGTCCGAGATACATGACCACGACGTCGTCCGCCATGCCGGCGATAACCCCCAGGTCATGAGTAATGAACTGGATCGACGCCTTAAATTCCTCGCGAAGCGCGTTCATGAGTTCGAGCACCTGCGCCTGAATCGTCACGTCGAGCGCTGTGGTCGGTTCGTCTGCGATAAGAAGAGAAGGATTACACGACATCGCCATGGCGATCATGGCACGCTGGCGCATTCCACCGGATAGTTGGTGAGGATACTCATCGACTCGCTGCTCCGGAAGCGGGATTCCAACAGCACGCAGCATTTCAATGGCCTTCTTCTTGGCACCCGCCTTCTTCAGCTTTTGGTGAAGAATGATCGCTTCCATGATCTGGTTTCCGATGGTGTACACCGGATTCAGCGACGTCATCGGCTCTTGGAAGATCATGGCGATCTCATTCCCGCGAATCGAGCGCATCTCGCGCCCTTTGGGATTGAACTTGGTTAAGTCCATCACCTTGCCATCGCAATGGAAGAGGATTTCTCCGGCTTCGATCTTTCCGGGCGGGATTTGCACCAACCCCATGATCGAAAGAGCCGTTACGGACTTACCGCATCCGCTTTCTCCGACGATCCCGAGCGTCTTCTCTTGCTCGATGACGTAGTCCACTCCATCTACCGCTCGGACGATCCCATCTTCCGTGTAGAAGTACGTTTTGAGACCTCTAACCTCAATCAGCGGCACCGGTCCAACCTCCTCGTCACAACACTAAACGATTGAAAGAACAATTCCCAACAACATGAAAATGGTAGCCAACACCACCGTAAGTGTACGCTTAGGATCTTTGAGTTCGTCCCGCCCGAAGACCGTGTTTGACGTTCCGCCTCCGAACGCTCCTCCTAGGCCTGAGTGTTCACTCATCTGCAGGAGGATTAGTGCCATCAGGGCAAAGCAGTTCAGGAAGAACAAGACTTCAAGAATACGTTGCACGATTTCCATATGTTGCTGGTCCTTTCTATGAATCCCCTTGGAGATATCTGGACTCGCAAACGATTATAGCACAAAGAATACGGGGCCTCAATACCCTAAATGAACTGGGCTTGCGCCACTTCTGGGGTTATCGTAAGCTGTGAAAATCGCAGTTTGAAAGGCCGGTGTCACAGCAACGTGCTCAAGTTTGTCTTCGTTACCGGAGGAGTCATATCGGGCCTTGGCAAGGGCGTCATCACTTCATCGATTGGCTTGCTTCTCAAGCTTCAAGGTTATAAGGTAAGCCTTCAAAAGATTGACCCCTACGTCAACGTCGACGCCGGCACCATGAATCCGTATGAACACGGCGAAGTGTTCGTCACGCGTGATGGCAAGGAAACCGATCTCGACATCGGACGATACGAACGCTTCCTAGACGAGGAATTATCTGCCTCCAACTACATCACCACCGGACAAGTTTATTGGAACGTCATTCGCAAGGAGCGAAGCGGAAAGTATCTGGGCCAAACCGTGCAGATCATCCCGCACATCACTGACGAGATTAAGCGACTCATTCGACTTCCATTGGAAGAGAACGACGCCGAGATCGGAGTGATCGAGATCGGCGGGACTGTCGGTGACATCGAGAGTTTGCCGTTCCTGGAGGCTTTGCGCCAGATGAAGGACGAGCTGCCGCGCGAGGACACGTTCTTCGTACATGTAACGCTGCTTCCTCGGCTGACGACATCCAACGAACTCAAGACCAAGCCCACCCAGCATTCGGTCAAGGAGCTTCGAGCCATCGGCATCCAGCCGAACGCCATCGTAGCTCGTTGCGATCACCCTCTACCTGAACCCGTAAAACAAAAAATCGCTTTGTTCTGCGATGTGCCGCTGGAGAACGTGATCGAAAATCCTGATTTGCCTTCCATCTATCATGCGCCGCTGGCGATGTCCGAGCACGAGCTTCATCACCGTATCGCCGAAGGCCTGCATCTTGAGAAGCGGGAGGCCCAGTTGAACGAGTGGACGAAGCTGATTCGCCGAACTGAGAGGCCCGAACACTGTGTCCGCGTGGGCATCGTCGGGAAATACGTAGAACTCAGAGACTCCTATATCAGTGTTGGCGCAGCCCTGTTGCATGCCGGCGCATGCGAAAGCATCAATGCCGATATCGAATGGATCTCGGCTGAGGATCTGATGTCGGGAGACGTGAAAGGGCGTCTGAGTAACTTAGATGGTATAGTCATTCCCGGCGGTTTTGGCCATCGGGGAGTCGAGGGGAAACTCGAAGCCGTCGAGTACGCGCGAACGAGCGGTATTCCCTACTTTGGACTCTGCCTGGGTTTGCAGTGCGCAGTCATTGAGTTTGCCAGAAACGTGTTGGGATGGAGCGGAGCCAACACCACGGAGAACGACCCCGATAACCCTTATCCTGTCATCGCTCTACTGGAAGAGCAAGTTCAAGTCACGCAAAAGGGCGGAACCATGCGGCTTGGCGTGTATGAATCGGCCCTGGCTCCGAACAGCATCAGCCGTCAATGCTACGGACAGGACACCATCGTCGAGCGACACCGCCATCGTTACGAATTCAATTCGGCATTTCGAGATCAGCTCGAAGCGGCCGGACTTCGCGTAGCCGGAACGTCGGCCAATGGTCAGCTGGTAGAGATCGTCGAATTGAAAGGACATCCTTGGTTCGTTGCCGTGCAATTCCATCCGGAATTCACATCCCGATTCCTATCCCCGCATCCACTGTTCCGTGGATTCATCCGATCATGTCTCGAGCGGCAATCCTCGTCCTCATCCTGATCCTCATCATCGCAGGAGCCGTCCTGTTCGTCCGACGTCCGTCGCCCGTTGGAAACATCAACTTGTCGGCCGAGCGGATCGTGTTGACCGGCCACCGAGACGACGGAAATCCAGACTGGTCCATTCAAGCTCAAACCGGATCGTTGGATGAAGCCGACGGGGTGCTGCGATCCGTCGAACTCACATTCTTCAAGGACGGTGATGCACACATTGTTGTGCGAGGGGATCAATTGTCCCGCGATTCGGGAGGCAGCACCTTGTCCGGATCGATTCACATCGAGCAAGCCGACACCCTGTCGCTGGAAACCGAAACCATCTTCTGGGACGAACGAAACGATGTTCTGGAATCAGGCCCGGTCATCATCGAAATGGAGCTGGCCTCGATCGAAGCGGGGGCCTTTCAGCACGATCTCGGAGAAGGGCTAACGACGCTTACACGTGGCGTCGAGGCTCAACTGACTCAGGAAGACACGGAATACGTCGTTCGTTCCGATTCTGCGGAGGCAACATCGGACCAGCTGGCCATGCTGGGAAGCGTCTCGATTCAATCCGAAGACGGCGATACCTATCGCTGTCAGCGTCTCGAATCCGACACCTCAGGGTCGTCGATCCATTTGACCGGAGAGGTCTCGGGTTGGTGGAAGGGAAGTGCGTTTTCGGCCGGCGACGTACAGTTGGATGCCGCCGGCATCCGTTTACGCAGCGACGTGATCATCGACCTCGAACTGCTTATGATGGATGAACCCCATGACGCTTGAAGCCAGAGGCCTCACTAAATCGTACCGCCGACGAACCGTTGTGCACGGTCTCAGCTTGTCTGTCGAGCGCGGCCAGATCGTGGGATTGCTCGGACCCAACGGGGCCGGGAAGACGACCACTTTCTACATGATGATCGGGTTCATCTCAGCTGAAGCGGGGCAAGTGCTGCTCGACTCCGAGGACATCTCACGCCTTCCGTTTTTCAAGCGCGCCCGTTTGGGCATCGGCTACCTTCCCCAAGAACCATCCGTGTTCACCAAGGCGACTGTCGCCGAGAATCTGGATCTAACCATCGAATGGCACGCCGGACGTAGTGCCGATCCGAAGTTTCGCGAGCAACTGCTGGACGAATTCGGACTCAATGCGCTGAGACATCAGCTTGCCGGTACGTTGTCCTCGGGAGAACGCCGGCGGTTGGAAATCGCGCGCACGCTGGCCACCACACCCAGCCATGTGCTGCTTGACGAACCGTTCTCGGGAATCGATCCGATTGCTATCGCCGACTTGCAGAGTGAAATCATTGCCCTCAAGGAGCGAAACATCGGGGTCATCATTACCGATCACAACGTACGCGATACGCTCTCGATCACCGATTTCGCCATTCTGATCGATCGCGGTCAATTGGTCGCAACAGGCACGCCCGACGAAATCGTTGCCAATCCTGAAGCTCGTCGCGTCTATTTGGGAGAGGGTTTTCGCCCGCTGGAGGATTCCGGCTCGATCACGTAGAGATGTCGTCGCCAGATCATGACCCCGAACACGAGCACAAAGACAAGACTTATGGCGTGAGCAGCGCGAATCGGCCCCAACCACAAGCTATCGGCCCGGGTGAAGCTGACGATGGAACGGGCAACCGCATAGAGGATGAAGTACATGGCCGTCGAGAACCCGTCGCGGAATCCCTTCTTCCGAATGCCCCACAGGAATGCGAAGACGGCCAAGTTCAGAATCATTTCGTAAATCATCGAGGGATGGGTGGCTTGTCCGGGAAACGCCATCCCAGCCGGCGATTCCCCTGGAAAACGAATACCCCAAGGCAGGGTGGTGGGAAGACCGAACGCGTCGCCGTTGGTGAAGTTGCCGATTCGCCCGATGGCTTGTCCGAGAATCAAGCTGGGCGCCAGTGCATCGGTTAGCGCCCAAAATCGCACCTTCTTGAGGCGAGCGAACAGATAGACGACCAGAATCCCGCCCAGCATCCCACCATGAATGGCCAAGCCTCCTTGCCAGAGTTTGAGGATGTCCAGAAGGCGCGTGCCGTAGTAGTCCCAATGAAAGACCACGTAGTAAAGGCGCGCCCCGATGATGGCGACCGGAATCGTCCACAGCAGCAAATCAAGCAGATTATCCGTCGAAAGTCCGACCTCCTTGCGACTTGCTTCTCGGGCCAGCAGGAAGAAACCAAGAGCAATCGCGATGACGTACATCAAGCCGTAGTACCGAACTGTAATTGGGCCGATCTGAAACAGAATCGGGTGCATGCGTCCCCTCCCTCGCAGTATGATGCGCAGTATATGACTCGCCTGACATGGAAAGAAACCCTCTTGTCCCTGCTTTCAGGGACCTTAACCGCGTTTGCCATGCCGGGATTCGGGGCTTTTCCGTTGATCTTCGTGTCACTTGTGCCGCTTTTTCGTGTCTTGGACAAGCGTGGCGGTTTCTGGCCCGGCTTCATCTTCGGGTTTGCGTTCTTCATCATCGATTTACGGTGGATCGTCACTTTGGCCCGGTTTCACCCCGTCGTTATCGTTGGATATGTCCTGCTGACGGTCTACTTCGCGATCGGATGTGGAATTCTCGGAATCGCGCTCACCTGGCGTATGCGTTCACGGATTTCCACTTGGCTCGTACTGGCGCCGGCACTGTTCGTGCTCGCCGAGTTTCTGCGAACGTTGGGGCCTTTGGGAATGGGCTTTTCCGCACTTTATCAATCGCTGTATCGGGTGCCCTGGCTCATCCAATCGGCGTCGGCGTTCGGACCTTGGTTCATTTCTGGCATCCTCGTGGCGATTAATGGAGGTCTGTTCCTTTGCTGGCGCAATAAGAAGTGGCGTTTCGCCGCCCTGGCCGGGGGCTTGGTTATACTTCTCGCTGCGTTTGCTTTACTGCCGAATCCATCCCAACAAACGAACTCCCTTCAAGTCGCCGTCGTGTCGTCGAAGGTTCAACAGGAAGTCAAGTTGGACGCACGGAACCTGGACGATCTCACGACTCGGTATTTGCGGCTCGGAGAAGAGGCTCTCGCAGCAGATCCCGACCTTATCGTGTTTCCGGAATCGATCCTACCGTCCTACATCCTGCAGAATGACACGTTGAAGAATTCGTTCGCAGACTTGGCTCGGCGAGGAGAGACGCAGATCTTGTTAGGAACGGGAGTCTACCAAGATCGCAAGATCTACAATGCCGTTACCCTGTTTTCTGCAACGGGAGAGGTTGCCGGCACCTTCCACATGGTCCGTCCGGTTCCATTCGGAGAGTACATCCCGGGACGAAGCATCTTGGAATGGCTGGGCCTGGGGGCGTGGGCGCGGTCGTTCTTGCCGCTTGACTTGAGCCGAGGAGAGAGCTACATCCCGCTCGCCGAGTTCGGAACGCCGATCTGTTTCGAGTCGACGTTTCCCGGCCCCTCCCGTCAGTTGACCAAGAACGGCGCTCAGGTGTTGGTCACGGTCACGAATGATGCTTGGTTTGACGAAAGCTCCGAGTTGGCCGCCCATTTCTCGTGCGCAGTGTTCCGAGCCGTCGAGAATCGGCGTTGGATCATCCAGTCCGCCAACGGAGGAATCTCGGGCATCATTTCGCCATACGGGCGCATCGTGGCATCGTTGGACAACGAGGGAATCCTGGCCGAAGAAGTGGGTATGCAAGTCGGAGTGTCTCTCTATACCCGCTTGGGGGATGGAATTCTGCTGCTCGTCGCCGGCCTTCTTGCTGGTGGTTTGTTGCTTGGACGCGTCTTCCGCAGAAATGCATGCGGGGACGAGATCCGATGATCTCGCCCCCGTAAGGTGCATTTGGAGGTCTAGCGTTTGGAGGCCGGAGACACGTTGTTGCCGGTGCCGGTTGCCGTCAATTCGGTGACGACGCCGGTGGCAAACGTCAGCTTGTGGATCTGATAGTTCTCACTGGCATCGTCATCCGGCTTGACGACATAACAAATGCCGCTTTCGTCTTCGAGCCAGTACGGGCAGAATTCGTCGTCATCGGTCGTGATGCTGGTGTTCAGCACGCCGAGCCAATCAACGTACTCTTCCAACGATATTGGATCCCCGACTCCGTCACGTGGGTCCTCTCCATCGGCATCCATGATGTAGATGTCAATCTCACCTTCAACGGTGTCGCGTTCTCTCGAAAACGCGATCATGGTACCGTCCGGAGACCAGGCCGGCTTGGAAATCCCGGCCGACGCAGGGAGCTTTAGAATCGTACTTGCAATAGTTACTGTCGGAGCGGCATCTCCATCATGCTTAGGTCCATCGTACAACTCCGCGGCAGCGCTTGCCGAATCATCCCAAAGCCAGATCGAGCTTCCACCTGTTGCCGTTTTGTTGGAGACGAACAGAACGTCGTCGTTCACCGGGGAATAGGCCGGGGCAATCGCCCATGAAGGCGTCTGCGTCGTCAGCTTGGCCTGGAATCCACCTAGTGCCGTCATGGTAAACAGCTCCCAGGACGTGGTCGATGTTCCACCCTCGGCATTCGAGGCATAGGCGATGGTCGATCCATCCGATGACCAGCTGGGTTGAATCTGATTGGACGGCGTCTGGGCGGTCAGTTGATTTAGGCTTCCGCCTGCGACCGTCATCGTCCAGATATTCCAACTCTCTCCGTCTTCGGCGGCATAGGCAATCTTGTCCCGCGTTCCCCTCACTAGATCCGGGAACAACTCGTCATTGGTAGTGTTGTTCACGGCTCCCTGATTGGAACCGTCACCCTGCATGCGATAGATATCGTAATCGGCCCCGCGATTGGCGGCAAACGTAA
>Ga0114923_10000906_pt1 | contig 21177 bp, 45 predicted proteins | sample SumtaG_FD_89578 | JGI IMG/M metagenome (GOLD analysis project Ga0114923, IMG submission 89578) | Deep subsurface microbial communities from Indian Ocean to uncover new lineages of life (NeLLi) - Sumatra_00157 metaG | ecosystem: Environmental > Aquatic > Marine > Oceanic > Sediment | place: near...
AAGTGCGAGAGTACAATATCATGGAGAGTAACTAATGTCGAATGACTATGAGCGGTTTCTTGAGGCACGCGGAGTGGAAACGCCGTGTAAACATTGTTCTGGCCTTGGCACACGAGCATACGGCAGCACTGCTACCTGGCGTGGAGATATAGGTTGGCTAAGGCCATTAGACAGGCTTCTTATGTATCCAGATGGTGAAGGGGCGGGTGAATATGTACGGACGCCGCGTAAATGGAAGTGCCATTGGAACGGCTGGGTCCATACAGTTTTTCAGTTCGTGAAACGAGTGGAGAGTGGAGAGAAAAACGATGAATGACCAACTCCGAGAGTTCGCACGACAGACGTTGAAAGACGGCCTGGCCCGATGCACAGAGAGGCAACAAGTGAGATTCAATTTAATGTACTCGGAGCCGATTGAACCGCGGCATCGCACCCCGGACGTTATCGCACGGATCAAGGCGGCAGACGTAGGTGATGTGGTTGATGGTATGCCTGATGAAAAACTGGACTGGGCAATGCAACAAGTGCAGGCAACGCTCGACAAAGCAGCCGCCCGGTCGCGGAGAGTGGAGAAGTAACATGTCGAAAACAGTGATAACTATCGAGCAGCTAGAACACGGTCAAAGGGGAGCTTATGCTGATTCCAGGTATCGTGCTAAAATCAAGGCTGAGAGACACGGTATTTATACAGACGGCAGGGTGATTCCACTTCGTATGACGGAAGACGAAGTCAAACAGTTAGCGAGAAGGTTTGTACATGGCTGGGTAGATAACCCCGAATGGCATCAGGCGAGGTTAGAGTCCGTTCTCCCTATTATAGGCCCAGATATGATGGATGGTACGCAGCGAGCAGCAGAGTGGGAAGTGTTGATTGTACAACCTTTTTTGGACTAGTGGAGAAGTAGCATGGATCAAGAATTCATAGCAATGTTTGAAACGCTGATGGATGTTATTGAAGACAAATGTGATTTTAGCAAGGAGTGTTACGCAGATATGAAGCCCACAACTGTTGGTACTGTGTGGAAGCGTGCGAAAGTCCTGTTAAATCGTACTCACAAGAGGTTGGGATCGAATTAAGGAAAGAACAATGAAGTTGAAAAAGCCCATCGGTGTTAGTGATATTGATGAGGAAAGATATTTGACACACTGTACCAATATCGCACGTATTATCGCGACGGAACATGGATCGTGGAGAGATCGTATCAAATTGTACCTCAGTGTTACTCAGGCAAAGGTAGAGGTAGAGGATGACCAAAGTTGTTAATCTGAAACATGAATTCTATGATGTTCGGATTTGCCGGCCAGGCCAATGGGGCAATCCGTTTCATATAGGGCGTGACGGTACCCGTGAGGAAGTAATTGAAAAGTATCGGAAATGGATACTAACCCAATTCAATTTGTTGACTCAGATACATATCTTAAAAGGGAAGCGTCTGGGCTGTGTGTGTGCTCCGTTGGCGTGCCATGGAGACGTGCTGGTGGAATTAGTGGAGGGTTATTTCCCATTACGTAAAAAGTTGGAAACTGAGACTCCTGGATTGAGTGAAGAACAATATACACAGGAGATTAAACGCCGTCTGGGGCCACTGATCCTCGGAGCGACAACCAGTTTGTTTTTTGCGGCTTATCCGAAAGGCGGACTCTAGGTGACTGGTTTCTTCACATTGTACTACAAGCTAAAAGCTGAGCTTCCTGGATTGAAGGAAGAACATTATCATCGAGAGATTCAACATCGCCTCGGTTACGACTGTCCCCATCCTTTCCCTTTGTTACGTTTTGGCTCAAGTGATGGACCTTATGTAGTAGATGAAATAGCTGCTCAGGACCATCCGGTATTTCACGACAGAGTTAGAAGAAAATGGATGACAGATCCCGGTTTTAGGGCCTGTATGTGGTGCCCAGTTTGTTATTGTCATCCTTATCAGGAGAAAGAGAATGAGTGACGCATTAGATGCTCTTGACAGGTATTGTGAGTCTAAGATGGAGCAAGAGAAGACTGAGCGAGAATTGATAGCGGAAAATGAGCGACTGAAAACGTGTTTAGCCTTAGCTTGTGAGGTTGGACAGGATTGGCGAAATGATTGGTCAGACTTTGATGGCCGCACACTCCGGGATCAAATGAATGATTTAAGAAACGTAGCAGATGGAAGTATAACGGCTGCCGCATACCGGGCCACTTGGGGTCTGTAGCGAAGACGGTTGGAAGAATCCAGTGTGGGGGGAGATTATGAGAAAATGTTATCTTGATACAGAGACTTGTGGATTACACGGGATGCCCGTGCTGCTTCAATACGCGTACGATGAGGGGCCGATCCATCTTCACGATGTTTGGAAAGAGCCAGTCTGGAAGACATTGAAACTGATTGAAGAGATAATGAAGTGCTGCCTAGTCGGCTTCAATCTCAGCTTCGATATGTTTCATCTGTGCAAACTCTACACTACCTGGCAGCTACTAGCAGAAGGTGAGCCAAACTTCATACCTGAAACAAACATTAACCTAGTGGCCGAGAAGGAGATTCTGGCAAGAGATGGTCCGTGCGTCAAGCCGGCTTCCGCTCTTGATTTAATGCTACATTCTCGAAAGGGACCGTTTCAATGTCTTATGAAGCGCGATCCTGTCCGCATTAGACGTGTACCAACGATCATGGCAGGTGCTCTTGCGAAGGAGTTAGAAGGACGTGTGGAGCTTGACGGTATCATGTTTGCCAAGCGGAGAGATCCCGACGCCCCTAAGTGGCAGGTTTTCGACAGAACGAATAAAAACGGCGACGTTGATCCTGACTTCAAGGACGTTGTTCTAGTATTTCGCCCCGCAGGTGGCCTGAAGTTTCTCGCGGAGTACGCGCTGAAGAAGACGCCAGATTTTCATTTCAAAGATATTGAAGTTGATCCAAAACACCGCCCTGTTGAAAAGGGTTTTGTCCCCTTCGCCCTCGGTCTCTCAAGTCCAGAAAAGAACTGGGAAATACGTGATAAGACGGGCAAACTGCTGGGCCAGGCATGGCCGGGCGTCATTCATCATCATATCGAGCATTGGGCAACTGACGCAGATGCTCGTCAATATGCTGAGTTTGACATTGTATACACGCGCGGTCTGGATGAATACTTTGACTTCCCTGAGATTGGTGATGATGATAGTATTCTCTCGTGCATGGTTGCCGCTGTTCGCTGGCATGGATTCATTGTTGACATTGAGCAGGCGAAAGTTCTACTCGCAAGAGCGAAATCAGTTATTTCAGCCTCGCCAGTAAATATCAACAAACCTCCTCAAGTTAGACGCTATATTCGGGCGTGTATGGATGACACCGAGGCGCTTCTGATTGATGAATCAACGAAGAAAGCTAACCTGGAATCCATCCGTGATGAAATGGTCGTCAAAGAGGAAGGGGAAGTGTGTATCAAGTGCCTCGGCTCTGGTAGGTTTGAGGTTAAGGGAGTGACTGCCCCCTGTCAACGTTGTGGTAGCCTTGGAATTTTACCTCTTGGTCCCATGCCTGCAAGCATCCGTGCTAGCGAGATTCTGGCGATCAAAACCGCCGCGAAAGAAGTTGAACTCCATGCCAAGTTGATTGAAGCTGGTCGGTTCCATGCGTCATTCAATGTCATCGGTACGTTGTCATCTCGTATGTCTGGCGGTGACGGGTTGAATGCTCAAGGTATTAAACGTGCCCAGGAAGTTCGGCGGATGTTTCCTTTGGCTTGGGATGGAATGATTCTGTGCGGCGGCGACTTTGACTCGTTTGAAGTGGTGTTAGCTGATGCCGTGTTTCAAGATCCGAAACTTCGCAGCGAATTGTTAAACGGTAGAAAGATCCATGCTGTTATGGGTGTTGAGTTATACCCTGGGAAGTCGTATGAGGACATTCTCGCTACTAAAGGGGATAAAGTTCTTGATCTGTATAGTCGTGGGAAGCAAGCTGTCTTTGCCCTGCTTTATGGGGGCGACTTCAATACGATTCATAACAAGTTGAGTGTGCCGATTGATGTAGCTGAACAAGCGTTCGAGAATTTCCAGAAGCGTTTTCCTGATATCAAACGGAAGCGTGAGGAAGTCTTCGATATGTTTCAAGCTTTGAAGCAGCCAGGGGGCATCGGTTCCGCCGTTATTTGGACCGACCCCGCCCCATTTTCAGAAACGTTTCTTGGCTTCAGGCGTTTCTTTACGTTGGAGAATAGCATTGTCAAAGCGTTATTCGGCCTGGCGCGCCGCCCGCCTCGAAACTGGCGAGAAGTAAAGCTTCAAGTTGTTCGCTCTGATCGCATCCAAACTGCTGGGGGCGCAGTAGCCTCTGCTCTTTATGGTGCAGCTTTTCAACTCCAGGCTGCTAGTACACGGGCTGCGAATAATCACTTAATTCAGTCTCCGGGCGCTCAAATTACGAAATATGTACAGCGGAAAATCTGGGACATTCAGCCGGCTGGTGTGAATGATTGGCTCGTAGCACCAATGAACGTGCATGATGAAGTGATGATTGTTACAGACCCTACAGTTAAGGACAAGCTTGCTAAAGTCGTTACTGAAGCTGTTGTTTCTTATCGTGATCGGGTTCCGCTCATTGCTATGGAATTTGGAATGAATATGCGAAACTGGGGTGACAAAGAAGCTGATGATGTTGAACAAATTCGCATATTTCCCGAAGCCTATGATGAAAAAGTGGCAGAAGCCTTAGACGATCACACTGATGAAGGGGGCGGGATGGATGAATGGGACGGAGGTTTTGAACTAGGTCTATCTAGTGATGACTTAGACAGTATACTACCATTGGAGATTTGAAAATGAGTGAACAATGGCTCAGTGATTTAACGATTCCCCAACTGCGGGCACTGGCTTCGCAGAACAAGATCAAAGGTTGGGCAACCCTGTCCCCGAAAAAGCTGATTCAACTTCTCGCCCCTATTGAGAATATTGAGCAGCCCCACCCCACATTCAATGTGGCAGGCACCGTGACGGGTCGCACCTCTTATAGCAAGGGGCAGACGGCTGTATTTGCTTCACTTTATGGGGGCGACATTGCCCCGGGGCGAGTGGAGTGATGTTCAAACAAATATTGGCATCAGAGATAGATGTTGAGTGCTTTTCAGAAAGGGTGAATACAACATCACCTGCTGATTGTTGGGAGTGGGTTGCAAGTTGTGATAAAGATGGATATGGTGTTTGCTATATGAAAGGTGTTAGAAGAAAAGCACACCGTGTCGCTTACGCTCTGGCTTATGGAAAAACACCGGCGCATTTGTACGTGTTGCATACCTGCGACAATCCTTCTTGTTGTAATCCTGAACACCTTTGGCTAGGTACAAATCGCCAAAATATTGATGACATGGTCTCTAAAGGACGTTCGCTAAGAGGGGCTCGAAACCCTAATGCTAAATTAACTGAGTCACAAGTCCGGAATGTTGTTAAACTACGGGAAAAAGGATGCAGTGTTGTTGTAATAGGTCGCAAGTTAAACATTGGTCATCGAACCGTTTCTAACATTTGCCGTGGTATCCAATGGTCGTGTGTGACGGGAATAGGTTAAGATGAAAAAGATCCGGCCAAAACACGGTCCAGAATACTTTATCCAGAGAGACATAATGAAGTTTCTCCGGCAACGGGGGTGGTGGGTCGAGAGGACGCACGGTAACCTGTTCCAACAAGGGTTCCCTGACATATACATCGCGCACCCGAAGTTTGGCCAGCGGTGGGTAGATGTTAAGAATCCGGTGGCCTGGGAGTATACTAAAGCTCAATGCCAGAAGTGGCCCGTTTGGGATGATTACGGGATTGGTGTTTGGATCATGGTGGGGGCTACGGATGAGGAGTATGACAAACTCTTTCAACCGCCGAATTGGGAAGAATACTGGAAACCGCGTTATGATGCGTACCGCATGAACGTAGATGATCTACTTGCTGAGTTGCTACATGATGAGACTGCACAGTCACCATCGGGTAAGCCAATGCCTACCACTGGCAGCACCGGAGGAAAGAACGCCCGGCGGCCGGATTTACTCACACAAGAACCAGATTTAGATTGGTTAGATGAGGTTGACGAACTGTAACACCTGAGAAGGAGAGAAGAAATGTCACTAGGGATCGTGATTTTCATTATTATCTGCTTGGTTATTTATGTAGTTTCTTCAAACTAGGGGAGAGAAATGATAGATATGGGTCCAGGGCTGACTGTCTTTTTGTCAATTGTGGTCATAACTGTGGGTGTGATTATTCACGCATACATTGAGAATCAAGGAGAAGGAAAATGAGTGTCATATTTTACGTTTTTTTGTTCATTTGTGTAGTTGTTATAGCTTTTGTCTTGGTCGATTAGGAGAAGAGAAATGGGTAGTGCTGGTTTTATCGTTCTTGGTCTGGCCGCTCTAGCAGCCGCCACTGTGGTAATTATGAAAGTGATCGGTATACAGGAAAGGTCCGAGGAGCGTGAGCACGCTGACAGGATGCGGGAATGTAAGAGGGATGAGCAATGATAATGCAAACGGGCGATAAGTGGGCTTGCCTCCCTTGTGCATTTGCTATGGTTATTGATCTACCGGTTAAGAAGTTTATCAAGATGATTGGCCACGATGGTAGTGATGAGCCGTATGAGGATTTCCCCGGCTTAAAGGCGGGCTTCCACGAGCAAGAGTGCATTGAGGTACTTCAACAGCAGGGCTACTCTTGCACACCTATTGAGATAGTTCCTCAAATGATAGCCGCCCCAGGTGCTCCGGTACGTCCTGTTTGGTTTCCGCCTAGTTGTTCACCTTCCTTAAAAAAGACTGGGAACTGGCTACGGTTTACCCGTCACCTGGAGGGGACTCGTGGTGTGATTACTGGCGCAAAGAAGCGTATCAACGATGATGAAATACGTGGCCACGCTGTGGCTTGGGATGGTATAATCCATGATCCACAAGGAAAAGGTTTTGGGTACACCCTGGGACAAATGGACGATTACGGTTTCATGCCCCGCGTCTACTGGAAAGTACAGGGGGTATAGATGGCAGAGGCTCAAAAGATGGTTCACCTGACACCTGCGCAAAGAGGGCAGAAGAGGTTTAGTCACCCGTTGACTGGTAATGCGCCTCGGCCAATGACTGAGGAGCAGTTGAATCCACTACTCTTAGCTTACTTCGATACCATTGAAGGCAGTGAACTTCATGCCGAAATCGGCGGGAAGTTAATGGTAAATTACCTCCGTATGCTTGGAAGTATGACGGGGCGTTACCTTTATCACTGGCCCGTTACCCGTCGCTTTTTAGACGAGATGATTTCCGCCGGTGCTGAGGCTATTACCAAAGTAATCGTAAAGTTAAGACCTGAACACTTAGAGGACAGGGACAAGTTCAGAACGCTGGGTCATTTGATTGAGAGTTCCATACGTAAGAGTATAGAGACCATCATCAATGATTTTCGTGGAGTCGCTCCTATGGACGACAGAGTCAACAGGGGTCGTGAAGCGAAGAACCAAAAACCAATATATGGTACTGTGAAAACTGATTTAGGTGAAGATGTAAAAAACTCACAGAGATACAATGACACCGGTCTGTTTATTCTTGAGATGGAGGACGCAATTGAAAAGATTGCCCGCACTGAAACTGAACGACAAATCCTCGCCAAGGGAAATTGGGGTTTGTCAAATGCTGAATTAGGCAGAAAACTTGGCATGAGTGAGCGATGGATGTTTGAAACTAGAGGTCAACTTTATGAACGCTACATGAAACTAGGAGGAGTCTAATGGGTGCATATTTGCAAAAGGTGCTAGGAGAAATCAAAGCAGAGCGTGAGTATCAAGACCGTCGTTGGGGCACTGATTTCGATGATAAGAACGACCTGGATAATTGGATTCGATACATTGTCACTTATTGTGGCAGAGCTTCCCAAGGCTCCCCTTCTCAACAGCGACGGGATATGATGAAAGTTGCAGCGATTGCTGTGGCTGCCTGTGAGGCATTTGACAGAAGCGGAAATTTCCCGCCTCGCCACTATGAAGAACTCGTTGTAAAAGACTGATAGGAGTATGAGCATGTCGAACTTACCAAGACGCGAGTTTCTCATGGCATCCAGGACATATCGGCCGAGCAAAACGACTGTTGGCGGCTGGTATATTGCTGAGAAACTTGAGGGTGTGCGAGTTTTCTGGGATGGTGGAATCAGTCGAGGTTGCCCCACTATTGAAATCCCATGGGCCAATGTGGTGAATCCTAAAACAGGGAGATTGAGAACGAGAATCAAATCTGAAGCCACGGGGATGTGGTCAAAGTATGGGAATCCTATTCCCGTCCCTGATTGGTTCTTAAACTCGTTACCTTGTATGCCGCTTGACGGCATAATCTGGGCGGGGCGAGGCAATCTCAAACTTTGCCGTTCAATCTGTACTGGTGATGTTCCTGGCATTGGCTGGGATGAGGCCGAATTTGCAGTTACTAGTTGCCCCCCAATTGATAAAGTATTTGAAGACGGTGAAATCAGAAATACTCACATGAAGTTGAAGCTTCTGAAAATCAATTTTGACGTATGGCTCCATAACTACAGTCCCAGTCTCTTAGAAGATTGGTTCTGTCTTATGACTGATACTGAGAAGATTACATTTAGTGATGAACTCACTGTGTTACGTCGCATGATCCCTTCAGAGGGAAACGTCTATCTACTCCAGCAGAAAAGACTTCCGTTTACCGTGAAAGAAGCGGCTCAAGCTGTTGAGGAAGAGTTGAAACGCGTCCTGAAACTGGGTGGACAGGGGGTAATTATTCGTAGTTCTGATGGTTGCTGGGAGCCTAGACGGGTTAGTACAGTCTTAAAATATGAAGGATAGTAACATGAGCAGACGGAGACGCACGGAGTACAATCGCAACCCTGAATTCAAGCCGACCAAATTAACTCCCCGTACTGAGAATCAACGTAAGTATATTCAGGCATTGAAGAACAACGATATTGTTCTTTGCCACGGGCCTGCTGGTAGTGGGAAAACTCATATAGCAGTGGGAATGGCTGTGCAAATGCTGAAGAAAAATCACATGGAACGGCTTGTTCTGTGTCGCCCAATTGTTGACTCAGGTAACAGTATTGGCTTCCTTCCTGGAGGCATCGTTGAAAAGGTTGGACCTTATTTGACTCCGTTTTTCGACGAATTGAGCTACTATGTTAATCATAAGCACATAAGCAAAATGATAGCTGACGGCACGTTGGAGATTTGTCCCTTAACTATGATGCGGGGTAGAACCTTTAATGACTGTTTTGTGATATTGGATGAAGCTCAAAATGCCACACTGCCTGAGATGCGAATGTTCTTAACTCGTATCGGTGCAAATTCAAAGATGGTGCTTGCGGGCGATCTTCGTCAATCTGACTTACATGCATCTTTGCGCGGCGGGTTGGAGCTATGTGTCGAGCGACTTGCGAAAGTTGAAAGAATTTCTATTGTCGAACTCATGTCACATGACATTGTCCGGCATCATCTTATTAGTGATATTGAAGAATGTTTGGAGAACTTATAATGGAAATTAGTATGTCTAACTTCGCGCAGACTATTACGGATAGGACGTACGCGCACGACACTGAAGAGGGTGGAAAAGAAAACTGGGAACAGATTGCGTATCGAGTAACGAAAAACGTGATGCGTGCCGTTGGAGTTGATATGCGCCAACGATTAGCCCAGGAGATATGCCGTCTCATCACGGAGCGAAAATTCATCCCGGGCGGGCGTTATCTATATGCTGCCGGGAAACAATACCATCAGACCAACAACTGCCTCTTATTAAAGGTTCACGACAGCCGCGAAGGCTGGTCAGAGTTACTAGCTAAGTCTAGCATGGCCTTAATGTCAGGTGCCGGCATTGGCGTTGACTACAGTGACATTCGTCACGAAGGCTCACCAATCCGTAAAACTGGAGGCACTGCCACGGGTCCAATTTCCCTAATGCAAATACTCAATGAGTGCGGCAGGGGAATTATGCAAGGCGGGAACCGCCGCTCGGCAATTTGGGCCGGGTTGAAATGGAACCATCCCGACGTGCATAAGTTTATTCGCGTTAAGAATTGGCCGGCTGAAATCCACGCGTTAAAGGAAAAGGATCATAGCTTCCCGGCTATTCTTGACTGTACGAATATCAGTGTTCAGCTTGACGACGATTTCTTTCTAGCATACCACGACGATGAGCATGACCTGTACGCTTTAGCTCACAGCGTCTACTGGGCTACTGTTGAACAGATGCTTAAAACTGGTGAGCCAGGCTTTAGCGTTGACTGTGGTAAAAACGCTAATGAGACTCTGAGAAATGCGTGTGGGGAAGTGTCAAGCAAAGACACAGATGATATCTGCAACCTTGGCTCAATCAATCTGGCAAGAGTTGAAGATTTGAAAGAGTTCAAGCATGTTATGGACGTAGCAACTGCTTTCCTTTTGGCAGGGACAGTTTATTCTGATGTGCCTTATAGTGACGTAGATAAAGTCCGCAGTAAAAACCGTCGCCTGGGCCTTGGTTTAATGGGCGTTCACGAATGGTTGTTATCTCGTGGAAAGACATACGCCCCTGATGAGGAGCTTGGGACTTGGCTCTCTGCCTACGCTAAATCAGGACGTTACGCAAATAAGTGGGCGGATGAGTGGAAAATGAGTCGTCCGAAAAAGACAAGAGCAATTGCACCAAATGGCACGACAAGTATTGTCGCTGAAACGACTGGAGGTGCTGAGTCCATTTTCTGTGTCGCTTATAAGAGGCGATATCTGAAAGGCGAACAACGATACTATCAATATGTTGTTGACCCTTGTGCCAGGCGGTTAATTGAAAGTGGCGTTGATCCCAGTAAAGTGGAAGATGCCTACACACTTGCAAGAGACGTTGAAAAGAGAGTGGCTTTTCAAGCGTGGATTCAAGGGTATGTGGATCACTGCATTAGCAGTACCATTAACCTACCAGCTTATGGGACCGAGTTAAATAACAAAGACACTATCCGCCTATTTGGATCTATGCTTCTAAGGTATTTACCTCAACTGCGTGGCATTACCTGTTACCCAGATGGAAGTCGTACAGGCCAGCCACTATCACCTGTAAGCTACAAGGAAGCGTTGGAGCATGAAGGGGCGGAATTAGTTGAAGAGACCGTAGACGTTTGTAAACTAACAGGAGGAAGCAGTTGTGGAGATTGACTATCAAGCTTTAATGAGACGTGCGTATCAATTGGCTGACGATCATAGTACCGATACAAGTACGAAAGTCGGCGCCTTGCTGGTTAATCTGATTGACGGCGAGATCAAGTCCGCCGGGGTTAATTCTTTCACCGATCTTGACATGATGAACGATCCTCGAAACTATGAACGGCCTCGCAAGTATAAGGTTACCGAGCACGCAGAACGCGCGTCAATTTACGACGCGGCCCAGCGTGGCGTTCAAACCAGAGGTTTAGTTATGATCTGCCCCTGGGCCTGTTGTTCAGATTGTGCTCGTGGCATCGTACTTGCAGGTATCCCGTTAGTAATAGCCCATAAGCAAGCGTACGATAAGACCCCTGACCGTTGGCGAGAAGAGGTAGATGTCGGTATAGAGATTCTTACCGGCGGTGGCGTTTTATACCACCTGCTAGATGCCGAGATTGGTGGCGTGGAAAACTTATTTAACGGAGAGGTATGGTGTCCATGAGAGAATTACAAGCACATGCCCCACTACCCGGTGACCGGCGTGATATCGTTTATTTTCGTGATGAGCGAGGTATGACTTTTGAACAAATCGCCGCCCGGCTGTGCATTCCTGCCTCTGAAGTCCGAGTAATCTACAAGGAAGAGACAAAGAAATGATGACTTTAGAAGAATCGTGTCAGAATGCGATAAGTTGTCGAGTAACACAGTGTCCTAAGTGCGAGGATCATTGGATATTCTTAGAGCCGGGGGATGGGGTTTGTAATGATTGCGCGTCAGAATCAGAAACTACGGAGGCTTCCAAATGATGACTTTAGAAGAAGCGCTTGTAAAAATTGAAAGGTTACGTGTCCTCTTGCGTGAAGCGCGCCAAAGCGAAGCAATGCGATGTTGCGAGTGTGGGGGGTATTCATTATGCTTAGCAGAAGGGGCGCACCTTTGTAGGTGTCTGTCAGAACCAGATAGAACTGAAGGCTCAAAATGATAACGATTGTCAAACCACATTACTACTGGCCTGTTACCTCATTGAAAATGTTTCCATATATTATGGAGCACATTGAGCGATGTGGCCGTATTTGTTACAAATCAGAGGATAAGATCACTGAAGACTCGGCTGAGCGTTTCGTGGCTAACATCTGTCGGAATCGCCATGAAAGTGTCTTAGAGCATTGTGCGATTACAGCAATTGTTGTCTGTAGCCGAGCTTGCTCACACCAACTTGTGAGACACAGAATAGCAGCCTACTCGCAAGAGAGTCAACGATACTGTGACTACGGGAAGAAAAGTAGCTTGCAGGTTATCTGCCCTCAAAGCATTGACGTTGGGCCCGGTGATTACGACGCTGAATACTGGGACGAACTTAGTTGGCGGATTAGTAAAGATGGCAAGCAGTTTAAGCTCCCACTGGGAATAGACCGCCGCGTCTTTGAACGCCAGAAACAATGGATCGTCAATGTAGACTGCGCCTACAGCGAGTACAAAGCTGAACTTGCTGAAGGTATCCCACCCGGGGATGCTCGTTACGTGCTCCCTAATGCAACCAAGACTGAGTTAGCTGTTACGTTTAATCTTCGTCAGTGGAGGCATGTCTTTCAAGAAAGAGCTTTGAACCGGCACGCACAGTGGGAGATTCGTGGAATTTTCTCTGGTATACTGATTGACCTAAAAGGACTTTTACCCGCCGTTTTCGGCGACCTGGAGGTAGAATAATGCTTCAAGTAAAAAGATTGAATCGCTTCGCCTTACTCCCCGTTAAGAAGCCAGGGGATGCTGCTTATGACATTTACTCATGTGAGGAAGTAATCATCCTGTCGGGGGAACGTGTGGCAGTCAGCACCGGAATCGCTACCGAGTTTCCTAGTAACTATGTTGCTCGTATTTGTGATCGCTCTGGTATAGCGGCGAGGCTAGGACTTCATGTTATGGCTGGCGTAATTGACGCAAGTTATCGTGGAGAGTGGAAGGTTTTACTCTTCAACACCTCTGATGAACTGGTAACTGTAGACGCACAAACTAGAATCGCGCAAGCACTGTTTTATGAAGTTGCTGATTTCCTAGTCACGGAAGTTGATGAATTGAGTGATACAGAACGCGGGGCGGGTGGGTTTGGCAGTACGGGGGTGAAGTAATATGAGAACTCCGAAGTATTTGTCACCTTCGTCACTTTCTCTCTGGGAGAGTGACCGTGAAGAGTTTTATTTGAAGCATCTTGCCGAGGCGCGGTCCCCCCGGCTCCCCCAAAAAGATTACATGGCGGTTGGTTCGGCTTTTGATGCTTATGTTAAAGCAGCCCTTCATAGTGCCCTCTTTGGTGTAGGTGCCGACCCAGCGTTTGAGTTTGATACTATCTTCACCGATCAGGTTGAAGAACAGAATCGTGACTTCTGTCTCATGGCTGGTTCATACGCCTTTGAGTGTTATCAGTTGGCAGGTGCGTATGATGACCTACTAGATGAACTAAAGAAGAGCGAGTTCGCCCCTAAATTCGAGTTCACGGTGAGTAAGACTATTGATGGCGTGCCGTTAATGGGGAAGCCTGATTGTCGTTACATTCATAGAGAGGGTGCCCATATCATTCTTGACTGGAAGGTCAACGGCTTCTGTTCAAAATGGGGTTCAACGCCTTACAAGTATTATGCTATGATTCGGGATGGCTGGGCTATGCCGACAGCAAAGCCGAGTCGCGCCTGTAGTCAACCTCATAAAAAACATAAGTCAATAACGCACTGTGGGGTTAAAATTGGCACGCATTATCTTGAGGAAACTTGCAAAGATTGGGCCGACCAACTCTCCATTTACGCCTGGATGTTGGACGAGAAGGTTGGAGATGAGAATGTTATTGTCTGCATCGACCAGATTGCGAGCAAACGCCGCGAAAATGGGTTCCCATTATTGCGAATCGCCAACCACCGGGCACGGATTTCTACTGCCTGGCAGAGCCAGTTGATTCAACGATTAACAAGTTGTTGGAAGGGTGTTCAATCTAGACGTATTTTCACTGACTTATCTGAGGAAGAGGATAGGGAGCGACAAGACGTACTTGAAATGTCGGCCGAGTCAATGGGCATTGGCGGAGGGAACGACATTGAAGATTGGGTAGATTCGTTCAGCAGAGAAGGTCAAAGCTTTAGGGCAAGATAACAGAATGGAGTTTAATATGGTACCTGCAACTAGATTAGCGCAGCTAAGTGATATACACTCCTTAGTTGACATAGACATTAAGGGGTATGATTATCCCTGGCCCCTTGAGAAATGGCGCAGTATTGTGGACGATCCAACGTGCATCGTCACGCTTGCTGCGATCAAGATAGAGCCCGTGGGGGTGTGCGTGTGGCAAAAGAAGCCCGCGATTAAAGAGGCCGAGATTCTTCGGCTTACAATAAAGCCGGCATATAGGAAGCGTGGGGTCGGCTCGTTTTTGCTACGGGTAATTGAGTCCGAGGTGCGAGAAAATGGGCTGCAAGAAATGGTCGTCATCGTGCCCGAGTTAAAATGCTTCCCTGGCCATCCTGACGATGTTAGTCAGTGGCTCCTGGACCGTGGCTACCGTGCTGTTAAGCCTATTTTAACGAATCACTTCTGTATGTACGGTAGCAAGTGCGACGGTTTCAAGTTCGCAAGTTCAGTTACAGGAGTAAAGGATGCCTAGTGGGAAAAGACGATATCATCCATCTGTTGGCAAGCAGCCTTATGCTTGTGCTCTCTCGCCGTTTAAGCAACTTCAAAGAAGGCGGGAGCAGATTCACCGTGACAGGAAGCAACAATTGAAAGCGAAAGGCGTCATTGGAGATAAAATCCCTTTCACTTGGGAGTGGCGTTGTGGCGACGAGTTCGGCACAGTAAATGGTTTCACACGGGGAGATGCTCGTGGTGAGATCAAAAAGATACTTGGCATCCCAAAAAAGAAGTCATTACCAAAGGAAACGCAGATACGAAAGGTTGTGTTTGATGAGCCTTCTACATAAACCAAGCATTGACCGAGTACGGGACGGAAAAATCGGCGGCGACAGGATGATTGAATTATTCGAGACTCTTGCCGCTGACGCTGATGTGAATGAAGTTCCCGTTATGACGTTAATGGTCCCTTACATTGACGACGCTGACGAATATGAAAAAGGGAAGTATGTACCGGAGTTACACTTAGTAGTGAGAAAAATCAATGATTGACAATACACCAACAAAAGTTTACCGAGCCTGTTTGTTTGTAGACGGGAAAGGTGGGACACCGTCAGAGGATATGCTAAATGAAATTGAGGCGTACAGTTACATCGAGCCGATGTTGCTGCAATTCGTAGCTCGTTTCGATTTTGAACGTGACGTGTACCCCTTTCAGTTGAGATACCGACCGTTTAACCTTTACCTCTGTGATATCGGCGGCTGGCCGAGTGAGCTTGCACAGAAGACATTCATGGAGGCTCTCGGGAATGTGATTAGGGGGCGTCTCAGCAGGGCATACCTCTTCTGGACGGGGGAGACGTGGGAAGCGTTTTGTGCCGCTAATCCGGATCTTGCGGATTATGAGACCTGTATCAATGTTTGCAGTATTGACTGGATGGAGAAAGTTGAGAAATATCTTCAGAAACAAGACGAATAAACTTGACAATCCACGAATTAGCAGATATAGTTGAATAGAGGACAAAAACTTCACTCGAGAGATGCGCTAATGCCTGCTAACTACACGCTAGAAGATTACATGACCGGCAACACTTGCGAGACTATTATGGAGTGTTTGTCGTTTCTGTACCAGGAACCTGAAAGCCGTCGTCACAACAATTATAGGGTTTCTATTGTCTTTGGTCGGGGTTCCAAGCAGATTTGTGTGGGTGATGATCTAGAGCTAGCAAATCCGAGGACGAATAAAGTCCCCAAAAAGAGGTGGTGGCAGCACATTGAAAAGGCCGCCGATCAGCGCAGACTCCCCTTCCCACTCTATCAACCCGCCGTAGTGGTGGCCGTGTCTACAACGCGGTATGGTGACGAGTATGAACTAACTGTTCGATTTTCTGAAGGTGACGAAGGGAGTGAGCGCCTTATCTCCACGACATTTACCGCTCGTCGCGGACTTAATGCTGGCGGGAACAGTATCAAAGCAATTAAGATTCATCGGCTCTGTGAAGTCGAACTCGACTTCGCTACAGAGATGGTGAACGCCCCTTCCCCTTTTTTGGAATGTTATCATCGGCCCACTCCGCCATCGCCGCGGCACGAGCCTTCAACCGTGCCATGCGTGGAGTTAATAGGTCAGGCTATTCAGAATGGTCTGATTGTGACCCGGTGCAGTGATGTGTATGACAGGTTGACCGGGCAGCATATTGGACGCAACCTTACCACAAGAGAAGAGACATCCCTGTCACCCCCAGGGAGGAGCTATATTCGCGAGGAGCCAATGTATCGTTGCGAGTTAATAGGGGATGACGGTGAGAGGTATCAATTTAGGATAAGTGGTGATGGTATTCAGTACATCGACAGTGATATCTATGAGGGTGGAATGGCTCGCCGTCCTTGGGTGGCTGAAGACCCTGAAGCCCCTTCCCGCAGGGATGAATCCAGTCCTCATCGGTATATTACTGAAGACGATATGCAAGCTATGACACGCAACTATCAAGCTTTTTCCCGCCTTAATATGGGTTCTTTCAGAAGTGGTGGCGGCGGCAGCAGGATCAGTGCCAGGAGAGGGGACCTGACGGCTTGCCCTACCAACCCTGACCGCTATGTCCCCACCGACAGTGAAATCGAGGCTCGGGCGGCGGAAGTGCGGCGTTGGCGTGACAGCGACCTAACCCCGGAACCTAATGATGATAACGCTGATTAACAACGATTTCCGAAAAGTTCTTCCTTTGTGGAAGCCAGTACGGATGGTCTTCGCCGATCCGCCGGATAATATCAATCTGGGCTATGGCGAGTACAATGATCGCTTGTCTGAGCGTGCTTACACTTGCTTGCTTCAGAGTATTCTTGACTTAGGGACTGACAGTGCCGACATTGTGTGGATTAGTTACAATGCCGTTCACACACATTTAATGGGCTTTTTGATCCATTGTTTCTTGGGAAATGATCCTGATTGGGAGGCTAAGGCATGTGTCCAGGCGTTTACCTTCGGGCAACATAACCAGCATGATCTCGGCAATAACCATAGGCCGCTAGTGCGTCTTATGCGTAAGGGAACATCCCTTTACCCGGATGCAATACGAGTGCCATCGTGGCGGCAGCTTCATGGTGACAAGCGTGCTGATCCCCGCGGCAAGGTTCCGGGCGACGTGTTTGACTTCCCTCGTGTAACCGGCAACAGTGGGCAACGCCGCCGCTGGCATCCAACTCAACTGCACGAAGAACTCTATGAGCGTTGTATACGCCTTACGTGTAAACCAACAGATATAGTGTGTGACTTGTTTGCGGGTACGGGCACCATGGCTCGCGTCTGTGCTGTGACGGAGAATCCATGCGTCTTAATTGATGTTGACCGCACATACTGTGAGAAGATTGCTGAGGAGCACAAGTTAGCTTCTGTATCAAAACAGGAGTGGAAGAGTGAATGATTGATACTAATAAGATTCGTGCTGCAATGCCTTCTTATAGTGAGGCGGTTGCGTGTGGAGATATGCAAACTCGCTTGGAGGACGTAGTGACAGCATTATGTAATGAAATTGACAGGTTGCGAAAGCTTCTGAAGGAGAAGTAAATGAGAGATTTTCTTTTGAAGGAGATTAAAGTTGGGGACACGCTTGTTTACCCAATTCGCCGACGATCAGCAATGTGGTTAAGTAAGATCACGGTGACAGATGTAGGCAGTAACACCGTGAGTGGCACAAATGCTACCGGACGGCGTGTTACGATTTCTAAGACGGATCGCAGCATTATTGTGGAGATTTGATATGCCAGTGTATACTTATGTTTGTTCTGTGTGTAAGCATCGTATAGAAGAGATTTCTTCCATCGCTGCTGGTGACAAGCGGCTGAAAGAGCCCTGCCCCGAATGCGGCGCGGAGTTAAAACGCCCTTTCAGTGATAACATCCCGGCCGTCCACATGCGTGGTTACTCTCCGTGCCATCCTCGATTCTTTAGAGGGATGCGCGATCCTAGAAAGAAGAAGAAATGATGACTGGTTCTGATCGTATTTTCGCTGTTGGTATACTAAGCCTGATACTTTGGGTTGGTGTATTAACTATTGCTAGGGTGATATACTTCATTAGGGATGGAGGGATACTATGAAGATTAGTACAGAGGAATTAGATGGTCTCATCCGCTTTATTAACTCACAGCCATACAGGCCGTTAGGAGTTTTTGAATCGAAGATGCTAAAGCGGTTCACAAAGGAACAAGAGAAGAGAAAAGGCAATCTGAAGAAAGACTTCTATGTAATCGCAAAAGCGATTCGGGCGTCACAGGGGGAACTCCCCAAATCAGACAATGGTAGCTTTGCACGAGAGGTCATCCAGGCAGTAGCCCATCGGATTGCGAGCGAACTCATAAGGTACAATCGTCAATTCGATGCGGAACTCTTTCTCCACTCTTGCGGGGTAGAGGTGTGAATTGGACCAGGAAACACAGTGACAAGGACCCTAAGCATCGTAAAGAATGGAGGGCCGGTCGTGGCCGCTATCGTATCGTCTGGAGAAATCAGGCATTCGGTGTTACAGTTTCGCCGGGCTACCAATGCTGCGTGCGAATTTTGGTGCATGAAACTGGCCAGCCTATGTGGGAATTTATTGACCGGGCTCGCAAGCCCCTTTATCGTACTTTTCAGGTTGCTAAGACCGCCTGTGAAAGGCACGCGGACCCGAGTTATAAACCTCCAAGAAAAAAGAGGAAGACGAAAAAGAAGGGCGCGAAGCCCAGCCGGAAGGCGCCGATGAAAACTTGTCTCAATTGCGAGACTAAGCTCCATGTTCGGAAGAGGAAGTGCGACTGTGGATACGAGTTTCCGAAGAAAGTGAAAGCGAAGAAACGAAATGGATGATGAAACATGGTATGTGACCACGAGACGTGACAATGGCTATCCACTTACTGTGTATGCTGATAAAGAGCGTGCGGAAATGATAGCTAAGTTCAATGATCTTAATGTGGTTGCCGTGCGACCTGTAACCAAGGCAAAACGATGACTTGTATCTTCTTTTGGATCTCTGTAGGTATACTCATTAGCATGGCAATTGACTTTGCTTGTGAGACATAGTTTAAGGGGGAGATGATGAATGAGACAGCGTTCACGTTGATAGAGTTTACCTGCTCTTTCACACTCTGCGTACTGTTGCTTACACTTGGAATGGGGGCGGTCTTATTCTTCGTTATCAGCCTGGCCGCCGCTGTAGATACGTTTATCAGAGGGAGGAAATGATGGAAGATATGATGATGGAATGGCTGGATTTTATCGTTCCTTACATGATTCTTGTAATGTTGCTTGTATTCGCGGCGACAGTGTGTGCGCTCTGCATTGCTGTTATTGGTGCTGTTTGCACCGCTGTTGGTGGTTTTAGAGCCGCATTCGTTGGGAGAAAGAAATGCAGTTCGCCCGAGCACAATCGTTGCTACGGCGCATTAAGGAGAAAGAAATGATGGTGATGGTGCTAGATTACATTTTACCCTTTCTGGTCTACTCACTAATACTTACAGGCACGTTAGGGATGGTCTTTATGTTAGCCGACTGTATAAGGAGAAAGTGATGCTTGGTACTATCTTTATGGCTTCTTTGGCAGGGATGCTTTTAACTATACTCTTATGTGCAATTACAAAGGCATTACGATGAAACGTATTTTAGCAGCTATCGTGTTGACGTTCGCGCTCGCCAGTCAAGCAATCGCGGAGGTGCCGCCGGCAAATGTTGTTCGGATTTTCGTCCAGGATCAAGACGGAGAGCGCTCCATGGGGACAGGCACACTTGTTCGCCCCGATCTGATCGTGACAAATTGGCATGTTGTTAAAGACCGCGCCAAGTCAGGTAGAATTATGGTGCTGTTCCCTGATTGGTCTGTCTGTGAAGCTGTAGTGGTGAAGACCGACAAGCTTTGGGATTTGGCGGCGTTACGAATCCATCCCGTCTCAGTTCCTATAATGGAGTTGGGGGATAAGCCTGAGAAGGGTAACATGGTTAGGGTCGGGGGATACGGTCCTGGTTGGTACCAATCTAGTCGCGGCGCAGTAATTGGATTCTACATGCCAAGTAAAAGCGCGGCGTCAGACCTGATTCAGATTGACGCCAGGGTGCGACAAGGCGACTCCGGCGGCCCAATTATCCGAGACGGGAAGCTTGCGGGTGTGCTGTTCGGCAACTCCGATGGAACGTATGGGACTAGTGTTGATCGTGTTCGCAAGTTCCTGAACGGGGTCAAATGAATGAAGTGTCGTAACGAAGCCCAGACCACACGACAAACTTGTAACAAAGTTGATTCTAACAATTGTGGCAATTGTCTGGTACTCGGCGGCCATGATTGTGCCGGCGGTTATTATAGCCGCTGTGACAATGCGGTGCCCATTAAATTCGGTGAAATGATTGAACCTTGGAAAGGTACCTATCACCGACCCACGAGAGGGTTGCCGCACATCCCAAAGAGGGCAACATGACGCCTGAATCAGACCATGAACTGTGCGACCAACAACTGAAATGGTTGACTGAGCAAGGGTGGTCCTATATTCGTGGATGGGATAAGGCATGGGGGAATGACCGTTTTTGCCGAGTGTGGAAACACCGCGATCCTCCCGGCCCGGATGGAAAACGATTGAACGTGATTACACGACATGCTCCTACTGAGTGTCTTGCAGTTGCCAAGGTGATTGAATTCGTGAGGGATTAAATGATTCGCACAGCTTGGACCACTTTTAAGGGAAAACACAAGACTACTATTCTTATTGACCATGCTTGGTTAGAGGAGTGGCCAGTGTTCCTTACGCCTAATGTTACTGAGAGAGTACCGCCAGGCTGCGAGGTACACAAAAGCAAGGAAAGAACAACATATATCGAAGCTGGTGGGAGCCGGCATCATTTAGTAACGGACCCAGGTATCGAATTTCTAAGAAGGAGTTGACTATGTGCCACTACTCGCCCGAGGAAGTTGCTGCTACCATTGACCTGGCATCACT
>Ga0114923_10000909_pt1 | contig 21082 bp, 43 predicted proteins | sample SumtaG_FD_89578 | JGI IMG/M metagenome (GOLD analysis project Ga0114923, IMG submission 89578) | Deep subsurface microbial communities from Indian Ocean to uncover new lineages of life (NeLLi) - Sumatra_00157 metaG | ecosystem: Environmental > Aquatic > Marine > Oceanic > Sediment | place: near...
CCAAATGCTACTGACAGGCCTTCTTTGTTAAGAGTAAGTCCAATTGCTGCATTTCTAGCATCTGCTATACCTTCATCTTGATTCTCAACAATGTTAGGTAGCTGAATAATAGAGATAATTTTGTCAAATCTCCACCGGTCAATTGGTGCATTTTTCTGAGTATAGCCGGCATTTTCATCACTATCTGTAAGATATGCTCTTGATGAATTATTCTGAACATGAATTGGCTTTTCCAGATAGTTTACCTCAGCTGTGTCAAGTATACCAAGAATGACCGCATAGATCTTCCAGTACTGGACAGGAATGGTTTTGACTCCTTTAAGGCCTGGTTCTCTCCGGATCGATCTGTTTAAAAGATCAATTGGGATTTTTTCAGTAAGTTTTCCTGCTCCTGGGCTGAATTCAAAAATAGGCACATTTTTCTCAGTTCCTTCGTTGTTAATTGCTTCTGCTTCGTTTGTCATGATTTAGATAGTTTTAGCGTTAATTTTTCGAACTATTTATAATTTCTTTTAGTATCTTACCTTGTATGTTGTATTTCTTAATCTTGGTCTCAGAATCTTCATACCGGAACGAATTCGGATGTTCCTTACGATATTCTTCCTTCAATATTCCTCTGAAGAAGTTCCGATTATTCCTATGCTGATTAAGCAATGCCTTTTGTGCCTCTAAAGATAGTGAATTTACCCAATTTATAAATATTTGTTCAGTCATATTTATAACTGCCAGACTATGCTTTTGTATTGCTGATCTGAGTTCTTCTTTACTTTTAGTATCTGTATTTTCCATAATTATTTATATATTTACGAAGAAGATAATTTCATTGGTAAGTATCAAAAAAAAGCCCCGGGATTTCTCCTCGGGGCATAAACTTATGTCCTTTTTTTTATTTTATTAGACTACGTTTTCTTGAAAATTCTCTCCAATATCTAACCTAAATAGGCCCGTAATTACAGACGTATATTCGGGTGCACTTCTTTCGCAGCCCTGTAGATTATTGTCAGTTAAATTTGTTGAACTTGTTTCAGCTATTACTGCAGGCTGAGTGACTACATACATTGCATAACATATGCCATGGTCATTATTAAGTTCGCACCAAATTTCCTGGTTCCTATTACCTGTATTATCCATCCCAGATGTAATGGTGAGGTACTTTAACGGATGTGCTACCTGACCGGGTGTGGTAATAGTTTCCAACAGAATTACATCTTCTAAATTGTCGATGGCGAATTCCACGCCAACATCATCATCTACCAGCGTAGGTGTGCTAAACTCCAGCTGGACGGAACAAAGTCCTATTACAAATAGGAGTAATATTCCGATTTGAAAAAGCTTTTTCATACGCTTAATTGTTTAAATTGTTAATAGTACATCCCGTTATACAGGACCGGGCAGTAAAGCAATACTTGCTAAGTATGCTAAATGAAATAAAAGTATATATATTTAAAGAGTCATATATTTTATCCATACAAATGGTCTCCTGAGAATTGTATAGTTTCCAATGTTTGCGTGATGGCTCGTCTCTCGATTAAAACAGATTCTATGCCGGCTTATATAAAAACTCGGGTACCTAAGCCTATTTATTATGAGGCTTAACAGATAAATAATACACCAGAGGAATATGGCAGGCAGGAAAATCAATGAAAAATTGATAATTAACCCTAAAAATGAAAAAATCAAAAGACCTGCTATACCACATTCCATCTGCTGATGTATAAAAATCTTATGGCGGTTCTTGGTAATGAAATGCTTCTTTACCCAACGGTTGCTATAAAATACAAATGGGAATATAGTAACAGCTGTTACGTTATTACTAAATGACAGCAAACTAAAAATAGATACCATAAATTTTAGGGTAATGTGAAATCCTGTAAATTTGGGATTAAAACGGGGGATCTTCATCTTGTCTTGAATAATCAGTTGTATAAATAGATTCTTCTTCCTTTTTTTCTTCGATGTTACTGTTTATCTGAGAATCAGTTCTCTTTACCAGTGCTGCATTTAGCCCTGGTAGTACATTTATTCTTTCATTTTTGTCTGAAAACTTTTCATCTCGTATGATATAATCCATTTTCTCGAGTTCTTTAATCGGATCTGAGACACCGTGAGGGAATGTCCGCAGATTTACTTCGTAAAGATATAAATAATTATGAATTTTCTTCTTAATCTGATCATTTGTCCAATTTGCTGGAAAAACAACAGGATATCCTAGGTACCTTGCAATAGCTATGCATTGTTCCTTGAAAGGAGCCTGGTTAAAGAAATGTTCATCTCTTCCATACGTTGTCATCATCCAGTCAAGAAAATCTACTTTGGCTTTTGGATAAGACTCTAGGATACTCATGAGATAGATTTAATAGGAAAATAATTACAGTACACTTTATTTTGGAATGACTGTTTTTAGAGTAGGATAGCAGCTGCCGAGATCAAATATCCAGTTTATGTTTTTATACAGATACTTCTCGTCAGTAATTTTTAGACCTGTTTTAAGAGCCTCAGCTGCATTTTTAAGCATCCAGCTATGTAATCCTTCACTTTCCTTTCTGTCCTTAATCCACACTAGCAAGAAATGCTTCGAGAATCTATCTATTGCATGACCTGATAATACAAGTTCCGGCATTGTGGTACCTCTTCGTTTTAATTCTGCCTGAGCTATTTCTTTCTTTGAATGATCAGAGTTCACCATCCAGTTGAGGTAACCTACCGGCAACCTGGTATAACGTTCTCCCTTATGCCGGCCAAAGTCAACTATGAGGTTATTTGTTTCCATAACTTTATTGTTTCTCAAGTATCAGACTGATCTCATATAGCTTAGTAGGAATAGTACTCGGGACCACCATTATGAGCATAGCTATCTTATTGTGTTTCAGAAGAACTAGTTCAATACTACAATAATCATACTTGGCTTGCCTTTTATATTGATATTCAAGGTACAGTCTTTCAAATTCTTTGCTTGAAAAGACAGGTAACCATTCATTATTGTTAGTGCAATAAACAGTAGTTAAGGGACTAACATTTTGAATTGATATTGTATATTCTGTCGTGTCATGAGTAGCTTGCCAGGATCCCAGGTACATATTGTAATCAAAATTTTGTTCCTTTTCACAGGCTACAGCTATAAGAAATATAATTCCAATCAAGAATGTTTTTGTTTTCATTGTTTTTTGGTTTGTCTGTCAAAATCTGTATTTGCCTTTGAAGATATAAAGAAATGGGTTACTTATTAAGAACCATAACCTTACATACCATTTAACATTTGTTATGATTTTAATACCCCAATCCCATTTATTTTTAGGTTCATTATTTATCAATACATCATTACTACCCATCATTTTGTTTTTCATAATTTTGTTTGTTTTAGTTTATAATATAATCATGAGCTTGTATTTATTCTTTAGTAAATATAACGAACATTCCTATTATATTTACTAATAACAATTTAATTTGCTTACTCTGAGCCCTGTTTGTTGCGGCAAACCATATTTAACTCTTTGCCTTTCTTTTCTCCACAGTTCAGTCATTGTTTTACTCATCTTGGGATAGTTTTTGTTCCTGGCCACATGTTCCTGGGCGGTGATTAATTCAAGATTTTCCAACACTACATTCATCGAATTTTTATTTCTGAAAATCAGGATCATTCCTTTAGATATCGGACCATGTTCCTGCTCATACAAATATAAGTGATATTCTTTCCAGGTTCTTGGCTCGGCAAGTTTAATATATTTGTAGGCATGACCTCTTTTGCTGTTACTTCTTATTGATATAGTACCTACTGGTTGATGGTTGGCTGAAACATGTCCTGGCTTAAACTGAGTTGCTGGTGAGTTGTGAACTCCCATTATACCTTTATTAGCAGGAGTATGCCCCTCTTTGAATTTCCCGGCATGATTCTGCATATAGCTGGCTGATTTTCTTACGCCATAGCGTCTTGCATATACACGGAGAGTTGATATTGAAAGATCAAATATACTGGCAAGTGTACTATTACCGGTGTCAGGATAGAGTGAAATAAACTTTTCTATATCTGCTATTGTAGTTGGATATCTTGCAAATGTAGCTGGAGTATAGATTTTCGGCTGTATTATTATTTATCCCACAATTTTAGAGCTTCAGGGGTCAGCTGCATCAAAGGAACGTTTATAAATTCTCCCCCCAGTATATTTATCGGGTGTGGAAGTACTATATTATTATCAATCAATGTTTGCAGCATACCTTCATTTTCCGAGTAATCTTTAATGTAGACTTGATTTTCTTCACAAGGATGATCAGGCATATTAATAGTTGCTACAGCTACATCATAACTGTCTTTTATATCTACCAGTAATATTGCTTTTCTTTTTTCACTTTCTCCTTTTGGAGCATAATGTGTAGCTATAATATTACATTCCCATTGTTTAAACTTTATTTTCATATCTTATTAAGTTATAACTTGGCCATACTTTACTTTCCAGTCCAACTATAAAAAGGAAAGGGAGCAGGGATCGAACCTGCATGACTAACCGCTTCCAACCACTCAGTTAATCCGTATTTTTGGGTACCTGCGTCTATCCATTTCCGCCATCCCTTTCCACAATTTAAGTTTCGAGTTGTCTACCTGATTCTGTGATAATAGGGTAAACCTCTTCGTTAAGCAACATAGTTGGCTTGGTAGCAATTATCATTCTTACACTTGTATTTGTCAAGCTTAATTTTGCACTTTTGATAATTTCACTTCGTAGTCTCTGATGATTAAATACCAAGGATCCACCTTTTTTACCTCTTACAATAAATCCCTTATCAGATTTACCTATATACCAATCACTCAGTACATCTTCGTCTTGGATAAGAATAATACCATCTTCGGTTTTAAGTTTAAGCAGTTTAACTGCTCCAACACTGAGACTGATAGCTCCTTGTTTGTGTAATCTTACTGCAGGAGTACTTGTTTTGTGGGGTCCATGACCTCCTCCTGCAAATGTAGTCGGATTAAATAGTTTTGGTTGCATTGCTTTTGGATTTTTGGTTAATATAATATAATTTTCTAAAATATCTTTCATAAAAACTGAGAACGGTCTCAGTTTGCCTGTTTTTGTATTTCTAGGACCGCTATCCTCACGTAAGCGTTCTAGATCTTCCATAAGTCGAGCAGGTATACGTAGAAACAGTACTGATCTTTTTTTGTTATCCATTCTCTATTTTTGGTTAATATTATATACAATAAGTTTTCTATAAAATGTTCTTTCATTCATTCTTAGCAATTCAAAGGCTGCTTTTTTGTTTGAAGTTAGTTTTATTGCTGTTTCCATGCGATACTTTTCATCGCTTAGCAATTTCATAACATCCGGAAAGTCTTCTATTGAGAATGCAGTATCCTTTACTTCTGTCCTCAGCTTTTCGAAATCCTTCAGGCATTCCCTGATTTTATCCTCATTAAAATCAATTCTCTCAAGCAAATACGCTTTGATTTCTTTTGCCATAGTTACTAATATTTTAAATAATTCCAGGCATCCCATCTCCCTTGCTGATTTTCTAAGTTTAGTTTATGCCCGCATTTCTGTCCTGAATTACATGGATTCTTGCATTTTTTGCAGCATTTTTCACAATCTGATGACCAGTGACACATCGTACACAGATCAGTCTTTGCTACTGGGAACACTATTATCTGCTGTCTGCCCATCTTTCTTACTGATATATATCTTTTGTTCTTTCGTGTACTTTGTAAAGTGACCAAAATTCTTCTGTATTATTTTTGCACACTCATTTATAGTACCGCTGAATCTAAGCCGGTTTTCACAGTAGTTTTTGATGAAATCATATGCTTCCTTTTCATCTTTGAAACATTTATAACCGTTAAAGAATTTCATAATACCGTTCAGTTCACTGCAATTTGTTATTCTGCCAATTTTCCTTCTTGGAGTAACTTTTCTTTTTGTAGGATGTGGAGTATAAGGAACAATTTTACCATTTTTTATTGTTCTGGGATACCCGGGGCCTACACCAAGATACTCCCTTGTTACTGAATCGAATGTTCCGTCTAGTAGATTATCTGCAATTGCTCCCATAATTATTTTTTGTTAGCTTGTTTCTCTTTATCCAATGATTCCTTTTTTTGCTTTAGCTCTGCTAATTCTTTCTCTGCTTTCAATACATCACTTAACTGTTTTTCATACTCAATCAGTGCTGCAAATACTTCAGGTTCCAATGCAATAGTGTTGGTATTTGTAATTCCATTGCTGGTTGTTAAGACCATGTGGTACCCATCAAATTCTATATAAGCACCATCGCCGAGGTATCTTTTATAATTTTCCATTTTCTTAGCTTTATTCAGATTCTATTTTATACCCTCCATCAAAGAAGTGAAATACGAGACCATCGAATTGTACTGTTCCTATAAACCTGTGGTTGAATATAGTTGCAACAGGTTTTCCTGTAAGGATCATAAGTACTTTCCTAACTGCCGCAGGCTCATCAGAATTAACAAGAACCCAAATGTACAGGCCATCACCTTGTGATTGCATAGATAATATTTCTGAATTCAGTGGCATTTCTATCTCTTGCTCGCTGACAGCGACAAGTCTGTATTTCCAAATTATTTTCATATCTGTATGTTTTCAGTTTCAGGAATTATCTTATATTTTTCTGTTTCTTTATTTTCACCTTCCGGATAAAGTCGTAGATACAGTTCATAAGCAATGTATTGCAAATGATAGTCGCACAAAGTAACAACTCTTCGCATCTGTGAGGTCAACATAGTATGCTTAGCTTTATCCCGGGCAAATAGAATTGTCCTGGTAAGCATATTATAAGTATGCAACAAATGATGATCATTAAACTGTTTGATTGGTATCACATGTCTATCCTGGGTTTCCCATACATAGTTGTCAAATTGGGCAGGTTTTTCCTTATAGCAGTCCGGGATCTGGATTTGCTCAACAGTATGGTGAAACTTAGTTTTATTTGTTGCCTTCATTTTGCATCCTCTAGTGCTTTTGCTATCATCTGGTCAGCTAGTAAGTTCAGCAGGATCTGTCCATGACATTTTATGTTATCCATATCTGCCAGGATAAAATTACCGCACCAGCAGCCCAATACTTTGCCTTTAAGCTCATGAATGTCATTAAGCAAATGTTTTCCATCACCTTCAGTGATCCATAGCTTATAAGCCTCGACAGCTTCTTTTCGGGTAGCTGTCCGATATTTTGCAGTTGTTCCCTCAAGGTGTGAATATGGATTTCCCCATTTTCCTTTCTTTCCTTTAGCTCTCCCTATATAAACATCATAAGGTTCTTTCTTGCAATGAACTACTCTTGCCATAATATATTATTATTTAAGAAGAAAATAATTTCATTTTGTTATGCCTTGATTGAGCCTGTCTTCCTCAGAGATCTGCAGCCGGTCAATTTCTTCAACAGTTGGATTTTTGTAGAACAATTGAACCTTATAAGCATCACTTATTAGTCTTCCAATGCAATCGAACTTATCTTGTTCTGGACATTTGGGTCTGGCATAATTATAGAATTGCACAGTTTGAATAGCATACCAGTAATATGTCATTTTCTCTGCAGGGTTTTCTGATATGCGTTGAATTCTTACCAGTGTAGAGTAAAATATCTCAGATCCATGAATCTCTTGAAGTATATCTGGATAATATGGTGATCTACTTCTAAGATCAGCTATAATATCCAAAAATTTTTCAGCTTCCTTATGGATATAAACTCCAATATTTCCGATGTTACTTGGATTTAGATTATTAAATAAATTCTTAAGTAGCTGAGATTTTCTCCCTTGCGGATCCGGACCAGGAAAACATTCTTTTTCAGTCATCGGATAAGCTTTAATTGGCCAACCTGCAAATTTTCCATCTTCAACAACTAGATTTTCATTTTTCTGCTTCTCTCGTTGATCTAATATATGCCTCCTTGCTTTGCTAAGTATTGGACTTCCAAAGTCTATAAGAAATTCTCTTTCTGCTATATCCATCCAGCTTATCTCTTTAATATGGGATTGACAAGCAAATCCAAATTCCTGGGATACAGATTCCCCAAAAATAGTCATTTTCAGTGTAAAGTCTCCTCTTTCTGAAGTATACCTACAAACTGCATACATGCCTACCCTAAATATGGTAGACATCGGCTTTATAATCCTTACCTCAAAAGTCCTAGTTAAGTCATACTTTTTTTTCATTGTTATTTTTTATAGGTTTACCATGTTCCTTACAGAATAATTTATTGCCGGTATGTTTGATATCTATACCGCATATACAGCAATGTACTTCTTCTGTTGATCTATCATCAAGGATATCTCTCCTGATATCCATAATCATTCTACCGAGATGATTCATTCCTTCTCCTGTTTTTAAGCAGACTCCCCAAAACTTGTCATTCCACATATTTCCTTCCTGGATAATTTGATTGTCAGTCTCAAGTAATTTTGTAAGAAATGGCTCTTGTGCAAACTTCTGCATTAAACAGATAAGCATTACTTTTAGTTTTTCTGCATTCCAGGTGGGAGCAAGTTCCACAGTTTTGCCTAATCGCTTTATTTGTCCCGTAGTTCTATCCGGAGCAGCACATATAATTTTCCACTGAGGATCATTATTTTTAGCAGACTGGTAAGCATGCTCAACCGAAGGATAGACAGTCCCGTGTAGTTCTATCTGAACCGGCTCAAAGTTGCTGAGCCATCTGTACTGACCTTGAAATTCTTCAATCATGATTCCATTCTTTTGTTAATTCTACTTAAAATTGCGTCACCAACCCGGATAGCTTCTCTCATTATAATTTGCCTAACCCTTGTAGCAGATATATTTTCATTCCTTGCTATCTGAGCCTTCGATACACCCTTGATGAAAAATTGCTCATAAATTGATGCATCTCTTTCTTCATTTTTTCTCATTATTATTTTTTGTTTTAGTTTCATTTATTATACTGAGAAGTGATTCAACCCAAGCGGATCCTTCCTCCTTTAATTGTTCATCTGATATTTCTTGAATAGCTTTTGACCATTCGGCAAGCTTTATTCTTTGTTCAGGAGTAGTCTCAGTCCTGCCAATAGCTATATTGATTGCACGTAACTTATCAGCTCTATCCATATAATTATTTTAGTACAGGTTCAACATCATTAATATGTATGTAATAATCCTTCGTTGATCCATCAGCTCTTACAAGAACTTTTAGATTACCCGGGCTGAGGTTTTTAAGGATTACAGTCTGATTTCTCTCCTTATCCTTTAAAAATACACTCGATCGGTCAAGGAACCAAGCGAGCCGTTCATAGTACTGCTGAATACTCTTGACTGGTAAATCAATATAACTATCTACAAAATCGTTGGTATTTGGCATCACTCTTCTTGCTTTTGCTGTTTTCTCTTTTTTATTTGCCAGATAACGAAGAAAACAATATGCGGTATAACAAAAGAAATAAGTATTAATCCTGCCACAATGGTTAGTGCAATTAATGATTCGTTTTTCATATCAATGATTTTACTATTAGTATTTTTCAATTTTACCATCCGGATAGATCCAATTGCTATTTGATAAATAAACGCCCCCTTCAGGATTTAATGAGTATACTGAATGATAAAAAGATTTAAAAACATCATCACATTCTTTTCTTTTCCAATATTTCCCGTTATACAAAACAGGATATAACTTGTCATGTTTTTCATTCTTCAGCTTTCTTCTCCAATATAATATACTAAGTTTCCAAACAGCTATTGAAAATATAAATATTGAAAATATTAGCAAAAGCAGCTGTAACAATGTTAAGATTTCAATTAATTCTTTTAGTTCTTTCATATTTTCAGTGTTAATTGTTCATTCTTCTTCTTGACCTTAGGTTCCGGAATCTTATAGCCCTTAGCCAGCATTGATATAGTAACAAGCTTTCCACCTCTATACCTGATATCATCTTTATGCTGGTTACACCACCACTTGCACAACGCCCAAGCTTTATCATGCATTTCCATAACATCAGTTTGCTTTTTGCCCTCAATATAAATTACCTTGGCATTGTGAACAAATTAGGTTTTGTCTGCTGATTATTTGCTTTCATTACATATAGCTTGAGATTAGACCAAATACTCTTTTGACAGTAGGAAATTTTATCAACTTATATAGATGAATAATATGCATCAGCTCTGCAGTACTATACCCTTCAATGGATTCCTCAAGTAGCTGGCCAAACCTAACACGATTGTACCGATTACCTATAAACACCATCATATCATTACTTCTGTAATATATATTTAACCATTTCTCCAGTATCTTTAGTAACTCAGATCTATAATAGGGCTCCATTGATTTTTCATGCTTACAATCGCTTAGATACAGACCCATGTTTACATTTACAAGCCTGGTAGAGACTCCTTGCCTTATTGCCTGAAATGCACTATGTCCACAATTATTTATAGCTAGTTTTGTCATGATATCTCTCCTAACCTTGTTAACCATTTAGCATTTAATAAACTCCAGTACTGCACATTTTTATTAGTGTCTCCCCATCGGAATGCTCCGGAAATATATTGGGTTTTTGAAGCATGATGACAGAAAGTTTTAAGATCATAGTTACGCTTCATTTTCTCATAAGCCTTTTTGTATGCAGTCAAGGCTTTGTTTTCTCTCAGAAACTTAATTAGTTCTTCCATATTTACCCCCATTGAATGATTCTATTGTCCTTGATCCAGCCATGGCCATGCTCTTGTACACCATTATGCAGTACCCTGAAAAACTCAGGATCCGAACTATTGGTCCTTGCCTGATCATCAACACTCCACTCGTCATCAGAGAAATGCTTACCCTCGATAAAGTAAACCCAATCACCACGAGCATCATCACCATGGCTCAGGTCTGCTATGACTACACTGGTTGCTGTCATGATGCTTTCCTCTCCATAATTCTATATTTCTCCCTCTTGCTTGAGCTGCCAAACCATAAGTGATGCAGACTTTGCATTCGTGATTCAATGATTTGGTTAAATAACTTCTGTCTGAACTGAGAGCTGAAGTTTACAATAAGTAATCCTTTGATAATCTTTACATGGTTGTCCCGGATCTCCTTGATCTTTTCACTTGTTGTTGTAGTCATAATATTTATTCTTTAAAGGTTAATTAAAATTTGAAAAGAAAATAAATACTATCGGGCGGATATCAATTATACTACTCTCCCAACTCCTTGGTAGGTCCATCAAAGTAGTTGTCTCGTTTTCTCAAATATTCCTCCCAAATAACCAACCGGTCACCATTAAATGCAGTCTTAGGATCAATGTAAAAATGATTTGCCGGGCTTTCTGCTTTAGCTATGAATCCAACACTAATTAGCTCTGTTAATCCTCGATAAATAGAGTTCGAGCTCTTGTAATCGCAAAACTTGATACAATCTCCTACACTGAAGTAAATCAAATCCCGGTTAATATTGTGCTTCTTCTGCATCTCGTGTAAGAAATATAAGAATATATTGAACCCAGTATGTGATAAATTAAACATGGTCTTTATACGACTCGCGTATAGTTTAATAAACTTGTTGCTGTCAACCTCACGTCTCTCCATGAATATTATGTTCTTCTCAGCTGTTGATTCAATTTCACCAGTTGATGGATTTACCATGTCAAAAGATGCAACAGCATTTTCTGCTCCCGCTACCTTCCTCTTGATGGATATTTCTCCTCCTAATGAAGGTAGAAATGGATTGTCTGACATCTCAGGTGCTTCACTGAACTTTGAAATAGTCTTGATTTTCTCCAGATATTCATCCTGCTTTGCTAATTCTGTAGTCTTGTTTTCCATAGTTATATATTTTTTTAGTTACATTTATACGGTTGTAAAAGTAATACATTGTATATCGAAAATATATAGACTGTATAAATCTTATCAACAGAATATCAACACATCGCAACTCTCAGTACGAATATTCTTCAGAAAAGTATACAGACCCCCCTTCATTACTAATGCGTTACAGCATTCCCTTCTTACTTCTTTAAAAGAGGTCTTTTCAGACATATCCTGCACCATAAGAAAATATGATCAAAACAGAGCTATCCAATATCGAAAAGTATAAACGACTATCGAAAAAAAGAAAACTAATAAATAACATACTAACACTTGAAATGTATTTCAACTACCTAACAAATACTCCCAAACAAATAATCACCACATATCTTAACTTCATTACCTTCCCAAACCATATACCACAACATAGACACGTTGGTAGTTAGTCACTTATAACAAACAGTTAATAAAAAATAACAAATAGTTATCAACTACCATCAGTAACTGGAAACCCTATACAACAGGGGGAAGTGGGGGACAAAAATGGGTCGGATGCCGTGTCCCGGCATACCAGGTTTGGTGGTAATTGATGGCGGATGGTGGAAGGTGATGGAAGAAAATAAAATAAAAGGCATATATTTGCAGTGAACTCAAAGATTCAGTTCGTTTCCCCGAACTCGAACAAGAATAAATGAGTAAAAGCTTCACAAGTGGCATTGCTACAACAGTGAGGCTTTTATTTATTAGAGGAAGGGAGTGGGTAACGAAGGGAAGGGGGTTTTATTCATTGGTTTCATAAATTTACCGGTAATTCAGGGAAGGGGTTTTTCCTCACATGGCGAGCGGAGCGAGCTCTTTTCTTCACATACCAGCAAGTAAAAAAAACCAGTAGACTTAATATATCTACTGGTTTTGATTATACATTCAGTTCGTTTACTCTGAGAACCCGTCGTCAATCTCAGCTACTGCTACCTGTCTGAACCTGGTCAACCGAAGCTGATCTTTTCCATCAAAGTCTTTGTTGGTAACAGTGACGCGCATGTTGGTCTTGTCTGCAATAGCTTTTGCAATTCCATCCATGAGGCTTTCACCTATAGGGATTTGTGCAGCAGCTGCAAACTGATTCAGGATATTCTTACAGGACTGTGTTCTGTCCTTATCAATTACCCTGACCATGTCGCCAGCTTTATTTGCCGTACAAGCATAGCCTCCAATATTCTCATATTTTCCGCCTTCATGCTCCTTGGCACTCAATTCGTCAAAACGCTTATATCCCAAAGCATTAAAACGATGAGTCAATCCACCATTCTTGCCTTCTTCAGATGCGACAACAGTAATGGCTAACTGTGGTCCACTGTCCTTCCATTCTGGCAGCTCATCTTTAGGAGAACCGTCATACTTCTGGAACGAAGTTAATCCTTCCGCACGTATGATACGCACGGTGCTGTCGCCTTCCGGCAACTTAGTAAATTCAGGCTTTTCAACCTTGTATTCACCAAAATAATCTTTACTCATAGACGTAGAGTATTAGTTAATATTAACTAGTTCAAGCAAGCCACGTCTGAATAGCTTGATGAACATTATCAAAATAGTAAATAACTTTCTTTCTTTAATATTTCATCAGCTTTCCAACTCTTCTGAAAGCTGTTGAAATCCCGTCGCGAGCGTAGCGAGGTGTTGAAAAGAAAAGAGGATATTACTCCTCTTTAGCTAAGCTCATAAAGACAGTAATAACAACCTGGTCATCTTGCCTATCTGTACTGATAAGAACACCATGTTGTACATTGCTTACCTTGCCTATGTATTTATGATCCTTCTTATCGCAATGTTCTTCAACGATAAGAATAGTCTCTCCTATTCCTGGTACATGACATGGCTCTGTTAGTTTTATGATCTTAATGAGCTTGTCAGTCTTGTCATTAACGAGTATTATATTCATGATGTATAAGGTATTGATTTAATAAGAGGATAACTTTCTTAAAAGAAAAGATAACACTGATGCCAATGGTGACCATGTTAGGCTACTCGCTGTTCAAAGGTAGCGGCTTCAGTGTTATCTCCCATCTCTTACGATGTCAACTAAACTATAACTTTCCTTTCGATTTCTTTTGGGCCCCATCTGCCATATATACACAAGCCCCCCTACCTCGGTTTGTCACCAGCTCGCCGGAATCTGGTCATATTAGGTTGTCCGGTCGTATACATTGTTAATTACTTTTGATATCATTTTGGTAGGGGGGTAGGGGGTACTAAAATGATATCATTATATTTGCAGTATGGGAAACACAAAAGAAAAGTCAGGAGGATCAGGTTACAAGTCCCCGGTATTCTTACGGTTGCCAAATGAATTGATAGAGAAGTTGAAATACTTACACAAGAGGGAGGGGCCGATGAGTCAGCGGACAGGGAAGAGAAAACCGTTCTCGACGTTTATAAGTAATATTTTATGGGATCATGTAACTGAGCGGATGATGTTAATAAAGGCATTAAAGGAAAGTGAATGGAAGGATGAAGATTTTGACTAGAGGCTATCAAGAAGTTATTATTCCTTTTGAACTTTTAGATTATTTACATATGACAGATACAGAGAGAAAAATGGAGAATCAGCCAGATTACAATGAAGAATTCAGGAAAGAGCTACGTATGATAAGGGCGAGGAATTATGTACTTAGTGTTGCAGAGATGCGCACTTACCGGATAGTGGGGGTATTTAACAGTATTGGGGAAGTTGAGCGGATGTCCAATGATTACATAAAGAAGTTTGCTTTGGGTGTTCATGACGGATATAGGGGAGAGGTTGCGATGATAGAGACGTCACTTCAGGTATTTAAGGCAGATGTAGAGAAGGGTGAAGAATGGAGAGGAGAGGAGAAGGGTAAGAGTAATCCGTTGAAGGTGGTGAGTGTAATTGTATTTGCGAATGTACAGAGCTGTCAATTATTTGCATTAAAGAACATTGAATTATATGGGCCAATGGGAGTATGGCCGTTACAAAATTAGACCGCGAAATTATGATATTAGAAACAGATGTATTGATCAAACGGCTTTCTGTGATAGATGGTATGTTATCAAACCGCACTGCAAGGGAAGAGCGAAGCTTTATTGACCGGTTTGGGACGAAGGTAAAATTATATGATATAGATGTGCCGGTATTTAATTCTAGTGAGATAATGGGGATGTATAATGAAAAGACAAGGATAATAATGGAATTGCATAAGAGGAAGATTATTAGCGGAGGTGAATACGGGAAATATATGCTTTCGGAGGATCCGGCATTTATTCCGGAGCTCACTTTAACTAAAGGATCTTACACTAAAGAAAAATAGAATGGATAAAAAGGAGGGATTTACTATAGACCCGGATTGGAAGAACGTAATATCCAAGAAGCAAGCTGTCTACCTTTCGTGGTTTCAGAGGTTGCTTTGCAGATGGTTTAATATTATACCTGAGAAGAAATACTGGTATGACATAATAATAACAGTTAATGATCCAGGCCCGGTATCTATTGGGAATATATTAATATCGTCTGTTCGTGATCTCTGGCATGTATATGATGTTACCTATGAAGAGGGTTTACACAGGATTAAGATAAAAAGTATTGAACCGCTTTTACATTACCGGTTATATGGGAAAATGGGTTTGTTATGTTCAACTTTCGCAGAAAGACAAAAAGTTTAAATAACTAAAAAATAAATACATGAAAACAATTTGCATTTATCACTCAAGGGATCTGGATGGTTGGATGTCTGCAGCCATTGTTAAGAAATGGTTTATTAAAAAGCATCCCAAAGCAGTCATTCTTGATAAGAATAATAATCAAGAGCCAAAGCCTAATCACTTCTTGTTTATGTTAGGCTGGGACCATGGGGATGATGTTCCTGATCTGTCCAGTTACAATAAGATAATTATGTTGGATATTGCTTTCTCAGCTGAAGTAATGTTTAAATTACATGTGGTTAGTACTGGAAAATTAATATGGATAGATCATCATGAATCTGCTATTGATGCTCTTGTTGATTATTATAAGGAAGGTGATGACAGAGAACTTCTTTATAATTATCCGGAAGGATACAGAGATATTAATCTCGCTGCTTGCGAACTTACATGGCAACATTTCCTTCCAGGTGATAAAATGCCTGAAATAGTAAGGTTGCTTGGCCGGTACGATTGTTTTGGCCACAAAGGGACAGATGAAGAACAAAAGGTGTTGGAGTTTCAATACGTCAGCAGAGCCTATATAAGCAACTATGAAGATGCTCATCGGTATTTAGGAGAATGGATGGGATATCCTGAAATGTATTTACAATCATGGTTAATTACCGGAAGGGATATTTATAAATATCTTTGTACAGAAGCCAGGCAAACCTATAAGAAAGCTTTTCCTATCAAATTTGATGAACCTAGAGGAAATCAGAATAGAGATTATCCTATATCTACTGTTCGTAAATTTCTTTGTGTAAACCAGGAACGATTTAATCCAATCAATTTCGGTATTGACTATCATAAAGAAGGATATGATGGGTTTGCTTGCTTTTGGTACAAAAATGGTAAATGGAGCTGGTCTCTCTATAACGATAACGGAGAAGTTGATTGTTCAGTTATTGCTAAACAATATAGCGGTGGTGGACATAAAGGAGCTGCAGGGATGGTTATTGACACGAAAGAACTATTACAAATCATAACTTAAAAATCATGAAAGCAATAGAATTTGAAGAATGCAATCACAAGTTTGCAGAAAGACAAGATCAGTATCACACATTACCAGGGCATATCCAGCAGGAAATACCTGGCGAATTTAAGTTTTGTATGAAGCTGGGATTCTGGGAGAGAGTAAGGATATTATTTACCGGTAAGATGTGGTGTTCATTATTAACGTATGGGAGGGATCTTCAGCCGAGCCGGTTCTCAACAAAGAAGACTGATTTCTTTCCAAAGTTAAAGAAAGTTCCATTGGAAGCTATATCATGAGAGCACTATCGCTGAAAAATCCGTGGGCAGGAGGTATCTATTTTGGAATAAAGACTGTTGAGACAAGGACATGGAAGACAAATTACCGCGGGGATATCCTTATTTGTTGCAGTGATACCCGTGATGAGAATATTAAGGAGCCTGAATTCAATCTTGATCTGGCGCCATTTCATTACCGCGGGATGGCAATATGTGTTGTGGAATTATGGAGTATAGGTATAATGCACTTGAAGGACCAGACGGCTGCTTGCTGTAAAATTTATCCCGGGGCATATGCCTGGCGTTTGAAAAATGTAAGAAAAATCGAGTCGGTACCGGTGAAGGGCGAATTAAGACTTTTTGATGTTCCGGAAGGAACTGTAATTAAATATATATAATATGAAACATGCAAGAGAGGATTACAACAGATTCCAGGATCCCGAGAATAAAATTCCGAAGGATGAACCGGTAATGTTATTCAGGGCACAGGACAGGCATTTTATCAGAGTTTTAAAATACTATGTTGATATGCTTGATGCTGCAGAGAATGAAACCGTTGCAAAAGCCGTGCGTAAGCATATAGAAGATGCGAAGGCATACAGGGCAAGAAAGAATGTGGTTGTTAAAGAACCAGATTTATAATATAGCAGACCATAGACGTGGTTTGCTTAAGTCCCCGGTTGGGTTATGAAGGTAAGTGAGAACTGTCTGAAATAGAATTTGAAAAGGTCCTGTTTGTTTCTTGCTTACCTCTCGCCTGGGGCGATAAAAGAAAAGATGAAGGAAGATACTAACACTAAAGAAATTGATCATTTTTTCCCTGCCATGGGAAGATGTCCTCTATGCGGCAGATTCATGGTAAGAGGACTTTTGAACTGGATGGCCCACACATATGACAAATGTATCTCTCCGGAAGCTGAAGAAATTAGATCGATGCGTGAAGTAATCATGAATTCAATCAACTATGGAAGGAATTGTTAATTTTGTAATAATTGTACTAACAATATTTATGGCTGCTCTGATCAGTGCAGGTGTGTTTGTAGCCGGCTACAAGTTTAGTCAGCGAAAAACTAAAAGCTAAGTTTTATTTATTAACAAATACTTTATCAATGAATAACTCAGACGTACTTCAGTTTTTTAGAGATCTTTTTGGGGATGAATTTCTAAGCAAGGCTTTCCTGTTGTCTACAATGATGGCTGGTTTAACTGCAGTTGTCCTCTCCGGCCGGAAATTTATCACCTTCTTGTATTCACGAATAAGAAGGTTAATCGTGTTCTCCGTAAGAATAGAGCAGATAGATGAATTGTTCTGGATGCTTGAATCATGGCTGTATCAAAATTATGGTAAGAAATACAGGAACGTGATAAGTTTCCTGCATAGAACAGAAAATAATCCTCACAATGAAGTGTCAAAGGAAGAAAGTGATCAGGATGTGAAGAAAGAGGCAGTTCCACCAAAAATAAATTTCAGGCAAAATGAAGATTTTATTATTATCAGATACTGTCATGGGTGGATCAGGGTGAGCAAAGGACGTGATAAATTAGAAAATGCAAGTAGTTTAAGCAGTTTGTTTTTTGACTCATTTGTATTGACATCCCTGTTCGGGACAAAAAATATAAAAAAGCTTCTAAAGGAAGTTGTTTATCTTGACTATGCTAAGAGAATCGAAAAAAAGATCAATTATATATATCTCTCTGACGGTTATGGTTACTGGACAAGAAAAAATGAGATAAAAGGAAAAGAAATTGAAAATATATTTATCCCGTACAAAGACAGGAATCGTATCGTTAATGACCTGAAAGAATTTCTTGGTAATCATAAATGGCATGAAAAAAGAGATATCCCCTATAAACGAGGCTATCTATTTTATGGTTCCCCAGGTAATGGAAAGACATCCTTGGCCCTTGCACTGGCAAAAATTGCAAAAAGAGATATATATATTCTGAATCTTCCATCAATGGCAGGAGACAGAGAGCTGATAAGATCCTTTGAGAAAACTCCTCAAGATTCAATATTATTGATAGAAGACATTGATATTGTGCTTAAAAGTAAAAGAAAGATTAATTCAAAATCGAGTTTCAGCACTCTGCTGAATTGTCTTGACGGTGCTTTCTACAGGAACGGACTTATAACGATAATGACTACCAATTTCGTGGAAACACTTGACGATGCACTGATAAGGGATGGCAGGATAGATCTGAAATTATTTATTGACTATCCGTCATCTTGCTTAATGAGGGATTATGTAAACAACTTCTTTGAGAAAGATGTTTACTTAGACGGAGAATCAGTTCCCTCAATGAACATAGCTCAACTGAAGAATTTATGTCTTGCATCTAGCCCGGATAATATCAAGGAAAAATTAGAAATATTGATCTCAAAAGAACAAATAACAAATAAATCATAAATTACAAAGTTTTATTTACTAACTAATATTTATTTATCATGACTACAGAAATAACATTAAAGAGTTACCTTGGGGTGAAACTTATAAAAGGAAGACCCATGACAAGAGGTGAATACAATGATTATCGCGGGTGGATACCATCGGAAGGTGAAGACCAGAACGTAGATGGCTACTTGGTTGTTTATCCGGATGGATATGAATCCTGGTCTCCGAAACCTCAATTTGAAGAGGCATATCGCGAGATGTATTTAGGAAGTATGAACTTTGGATTGGCTGTTGAGGCTTTGAAGAAAGGTTTAAGAGTTGCCAGGCATGGATGGAATAGCAAGGATATGTTCTTATTCTTACTTCCTGCAGGTCGTGTCCCTGTATCAGCTATTCATGATCCGGCATTAAGAAAAGTAATTATTGATTGTCAGGGAGATGCTTTTCAGGATGAAGAAAAAGAACGTCATTTCAATGCGTTGGCTACTATCAGGATGTGGACTGCTACGCATGAAGTATTAACAGGCTGGCTGGCATCACAGACAGATATGCTGTCAGATGATTGGTTTGTTGTAAAATAACAATATGGATATTACATTCTCCCCTAAATTCGAAATAGGCGCCTGGGTATATCATATACTGCCTGAGTCGCCAAAAGGACTTGTTACTGATATAACATACCGGCATTCCAACGGTAAGTATTTTTATGAAGTAACATTTGATCCGCAGGTACGTGCTTCAATATGTGAAGAATTTGAATTATCAACTGAAAAAACATTGATATGAAAAGAAGAAAATTCATGAAAGGTCTTGCAGCCGTTCTAGGAATGGTTGCAATACCGGTAACTGCATTTAGTTATTATATTGGGCAAACTTGGACTATCATTATACGAGATGTTGATGAATTGCCTAAAACATTGTTGGTAAATGTAGGCGGTAAGAAATATGGCAAAGGCTGGACAGTTGATTTAGGAAAAGGTAAGGCATGGATTCCAAATGCAGAAACAGGTTTTAAAGGCACGGATATAAGAATAGAAATAGAACCTGGTCGTGAGCGGGATGATGCAACATCTGTTGTAATCGAGTATAAATACAAGGGAATGAAGTGTTGGAAAAAGATTTTTATTGCAGTTGAGAACTTTTATGAGAAGAATAATTATACTTTCGGTGTAAGATTGCTTGATAAGAACAGTCCTTGTGATACGGTATATTGGATGCATTGGATGCCTGATGGTACATCTTGGGGGTATAAACTTGTAGCTCTAACAGATGGACGTGGAAATGTAATTGCACGTACAAACAAGTTGATAACAAAAGTTGCACCGGCATAATTTTGGTATGATATAATTTTTACATAATTTAGCATTTACAATCGATTGTACTAACTTTAAATCACTAACAATGGCTAAAAAGACACAAAACACAGAAAAAGCTTCCGATAAGGAAGATCTCGGAAAAGAAAAAACGGATCAGATTGACGAATCTGACTTGAACAAAGAGAAACCAAATGGATCAGATGAACCCGACAAACCTCAAAAACCTGAACCTGATCAGGAAGATACTTCAGAAAAACAGGATGAAGGGGAAACGTCAGTATTCGAAGCATATGCCGCTCTTGGAGACAAGTATGCAAAATTAACAAGGGAAGCTGAGATCTCGCTTGAAGAAATCAAAGTTCTGAAGGCTGATAAAGACAAGCTTCTCGAAGAACTTGCAGAGGCTAGGGAAAAAATCAAACCTGAAGGTCAGCAAATCCAGCTGATTAAGAGAAAACTCAAGAGTAAAAATGCCATTATCGAAAAGCTGGAAAAGAAACTAAACAGTGTGCATGATGGAAAACTCATGAGTCACTAAGCGAACTTGAAAATCCCGGGATAATGGTACTTAGTTACATGTAACCGGGATTTTCTTATCTTTTGAATATATATTTTTTGTTAATTAATTTGATGATGTTATGAAAATCTTAAAATTTAAGCTTCTTGACGAAGGTCGGGATGGC
>Ga0114923_10000910_pt1 | contig 21064 bp, 20 predicted proteins | sample SumtaG_FD_89578 | JGI IMG/M metagenome (GOLD analysis project Ga0114923, IMG submission 89578) | Deep subsurface microbial communities from Indian Ocean to uncover new lineages of life (NeLLi) - Sumatra_00157 metaG | ecosystem: Environmental > Aquatic > Marine > Oceanic > Sediment | place: near...
AATCTTAATATATCAGAGTAATTCCCTAATTTTCTTTTAAGAAAAAATTGTTTTGTTTCATCTCTGCTAAAAATTCTAATTCTTTTAGGGGAATAATTTGCTAAAATATAGTTAATAAGATCAGCTCCGATAGAACCCGTCCCCCCAGTTATCAAAATAATCTTATCATCCAACATGATTTATTTCTTTTTTTTATTTATAATTTAATATTTTGAATTTATATCTAAATCAAAAAAAAAACGAAGTGTATTAAATTTAATTATTTATTTTTTAGTTAAAACTGAACTTTAGCCTTCATCAATCAAGTATTTGGCATACAATAATGAATATTTTCGTCTACACTATTCAAATTAAAAAATCAGCGACTTTTGGAAAAAGAGATTAATAATTTCTTTGCAAATTCATCTGAATTTAAAGCCGCCTCACAATTCCTACATATCTGAATTTCAAAGAATTTACCGTCCAAATGTTTTTTTCTGAGATTTTCTAACTTAGGAGATTTCCAAATTTCTTTTAAACTGTTTTTATTTGAATCTCCTAAATAAAAATTTCCATCATAATCCATACAACATGGAAAAACTCTACCATCCTCCCATATTGTCAGTCTTGTTAACGGTTGAGGACAAATAAAATTTGATATATAATCTTCTGGAAAATCAATTCCTATTCTAATTTTTTTATATGGCTCAACATAATCTAAAAAACCTATCATATCAACTAAGGTCAAGAATAATTCGATTGCATCATCCAACTCTTTTATTTTGACACACGGAAATTTGATCATATTGATAGCAATAGCTATTGCTATCATCCTTATCAAAAAGTTAGATACCATTCTGCTGAAAGGATAATTAAATAGGTAAAAATCCTCAAACAAAAATATAATATTAAAAGTTTTATGCTTGCAGATGATCTGTCAATTGCGAACCATAAACGAATATTCGAAATATGTGACCTTTTAGAAAGAGAAAAATTAAATCTTAAGTGGACTGCAGTTGGAAGAGTTAATTTAGTCAATGAAAAACTTTTGAGAAGAATGAAATCCGCTGGAGTCGATCTTATTGGATTCGGAATTGAATCTGGGAGTCAGAAGATTCTAGATAATATTAATAAACAAGTGAAAGTAAAAACAGCAGCTAAGGCAATAATATTGAGTAAAAAACTTGGATTTATCACAATATGTAGTTTTATGATTGGAAATGTTGGTGAAACAAGAGAAACTGTCTTTGAATCCGTCGATTTCATTAATAAATATCTTAATACAACGATCGTTTTTTTTTTAACGACACCTTATCCAGAAACGGAGTTATTTCAGTATGCAGAGGAACACGGTTTGATAAAAGATAAAATAAACCTATTTGAAAATTATGGGGAACAAGGTTCCAAATTGCTCGTAAACTTAACCGAAATGTCAGATGAGGAACTATGGGCGCTTAAACATAAAGCTGAAAATGCAATCTTAAAGTATTATTTTAAAAATCATCCAGTTAAAGGATTTATTTTTCTACTAAAGAAATTAAGGTTAATACTGAAAATGTTAATTATTAACTTTAAAGAACATGGTTTAAAGCAAGTATTTGGGAAAAATAAATCATCAATTTATAAAATAAGAAAAAAAGTTTTAAAAATTACTTAATTTGTTTAACTTTCAAAACAGCTATGTAATCGCTATACTTTATTAATCTCATATTATATGACAAAATTCGGAGAAAACTTTTGGAAAATATCATATATAACTTTTTGATAATTTCGTTTTTTATTTTTTTCATTTTTTTAGGAATAATTCTCTCAATCCATTTATCTTTTAAATTATCATAGTAATTTTCAGGATTCTCATTAATAAAATCTTTTAAATACCATCTTTTCTTTATAAAATGCAATTCTTGGATTTTAAAGTTAAATCGTGTTGTTAATTGATTTAAAGTAAAGGGATCAATCCAACATGTATGTTCTGGATTAACAAAATATGTATTTTTCAATGCAATATAAAGAAACTCATCAATATAAAAAGGATTTGGAGTAGTAATAATCAATATTCCATCTTTTTTAAGAAATTTTTTACAATTGTTAAAAAAGCCCTCAAAATTTGATAAGTGTTCTATAAGATCTCCAGCAACTATTACATCAAACTTTTCTGATAAATTTAATGGTTTTGTAACATCACCAAATAAGATTTTATATTCTAAGCCTTGGAGTTTTTTTACTTCATCTCCGAGGAAATCAATCCCGATCACTTTTTTTGCGACATTTTTGATCTCATTATGTAGCCAATTAGGATTATTTGCAAAACTCGCATCATGTCGAATGCAACCCAGGTCTAAAACAACTTTATTTTTACACTTCTGTTTAATAAACGATTCTTTTTCAATAACTTGTGATTTTGAAATTAAATCACTTAAAAAAAATCTCTCCATGTGATTATTTTATTTAGTAATTTTTTTTATTATTAACAAATGAAATTAAAAATTATTGATAAAGTGATTGTTGGTTGCCAAAATTCTCTAATTAATATAATTTTTCGGCGTTAAGAGATTATTTTAGAGATAGTTTTTTCTAAGAGTTTTATCCTAAACATTTGATTTCTCGATACTGCTGGAGATAATTTGTTTAAACCTCTAAAAACAATCTTTTTTTGTATATTGACCCTTTGTTTAGCGTTTATTTGATTTATTCTTTTAATATATTTTTCGTAGGATGCATACACTCTAAAATCTTTTTCTTTCCGTCTTCTCCATTGATCAGGAGGAATTCCCTTTTGTATTAATATATTTAATATATTTTCGAGATTTTTCTCTATCTTTGCTCGAAATCTTATTTTAGGAAGATAGAAGGTCAGTCTATTTTTTGCATAATTCTTAATTCTAAACAACTGGGATTTTCTTCTCTTGGGGACATCACTTGCTTTATATGATAAAATTCTTTTTTTGGCATCAATAAATTCACTTGATATTTCAATTCCATGGCGTTGTAGCTCTACAAAATACTTATTTATTAATAATTCGGGATCTGGCAATGTTTCATATCCAAAAATACATGGAACTCTTAATTTTTTTACAAGGGTGGTGTATCTAACGAATCTTTCTAACCTGACTAGATAATTATTTTTACCCTCTCTATCTGTCCAATAAAGTGAACCCATTTTGAATTTAAGACCATATTTACTAGGGTTCTGAAAACCTTCTGATTGTTTTGGAAAATAGCAAAACCACAGGCTGGGAGCGATTAAGGAAATATATTTATAATTATCTTTTAAGAAATCTAATTGTATTTGGAAATCCTCTTCTGTCTCTCCCGGAAGACCAAACATTATGCATAGCCCCACGCTGATTCCTTCTTGGTATGCTTCTCTTACTATCCTACCAAAATCTGCATTTTTTGCTAAATTTTTCCCAATATTTTTTAAAACTCTATGAGAAGGCGTCTCTAATCCAAAACTTATGAAAATACACCCTGCTTTTCGAAGTTTTTGGAAAAGATGGGTTTTCATTTCTTTCCTCATGGCGGAATTATTCATTGCCCAAACTAATTTGAGATTAGCCTTAATCATCAAATCAGCAAATTTTTCTAATTCTTTAATATTACCGTTGCTAATGGATTCTTGCAACCTAAATGTTTTAAGAAAGGGATATTTTCGCTTCTGTGTAATTACATCCTCTAATATTCTCTCTGCAGAACGTGTTCTAAATCTTCCCATATGGATTCGTTCTGTGCAATAAATACAACTATTTGGACATCCCCGACTTGAATACATCGGGAAACCAAAGGAATCATCATATGCTTCAAAATGATAGTCGGAAAGGTCTAGGAGTGGAAGAGTATCTAAATACTTAATACTATAATTCCTTTTTATAATGCGCTCTGATTCAAAACCACGGACTATGTTCAATAGGGACTCTTCTCCTTCTCCTATTACAAAATAGTCTATATATGAGTGTCTTTCCGAATATTCAGAAATATTTCTGATATATGAGACTTCTGGACCTCCAAATATTAATTTGACATCAGGATATTTGATCTTTAATCTTTCCGCAAATCGCTCAGTTACAAACCGGTTTGAAACAAACACGCTAAAGCCAACATATGAAGGATTAGATTTCATTACATCATTAATTAGAATGTCAAATAAGAAAGAATTATCAGCCCAAAATTTAGATATAAATGAATTATTTTCCCATACATCTAAACCAAAAGCAATATTCCACCATTTTCGATAATTCGATAAAAGATGATATAGTTCTACATTAAAATCATAAACTTTCACTTTTATACCATTCGTGCGTAAACAACTGGCTAACGATGATAATGTTAAGGGAGGTTCCGTTTTTCCCCAGCATGGTAGGAGTATCAAACTAATATCATTTGTTTCCATAGGATTAAAGAAGATAATATAAAATATTAATTTTTTTATATGATTTGATAGGCACTTTTTAAGGCTAAATATAATTTAAGGTAAACTTTTAGATAAAAAATAAACTTTTTTATTAGACAGGACAGTCATAGAAATAAATAATATGTTGGAAAAATAAAATGGATTTAGACATCTTAGACATGAATATTTGTATCAATATTAAAATTAATATCATATTCTATTTATTGTTATTTATAGTATATTCATAATGGAATACTAAAAAAATGAAAAAAAAATGATTAATGAAGAAAAAGATAAAGATTTTGCTCGAATTTCCGAGATGCAAGATGTATTATTAAGATCTCGTAAGGAGGTTTTACCATCTAAATGTTGGATTTTTGTTAATAAAACAAATATCGATCAATTAAAGAATTATGGTTATAGCAATTTTAAAAGAACATTAGCTCGTAATTATTTTACATGGCTAATTCCTTTAAAAAGATTTTGGAGAGATGATCAATTTCAGTTTTTATTTTCTCATATTCCACTTAAATCTTTAATAATTAATTTTTTACGAGCTTTTCGAGCCATTTTTACAAAAAGAATTAAAAATTTATCATTATATAGATCTAATAGTTTAACTATTACAAATGAAAAAATTTATCTTCTTTTATTTAATTCATTCATATATAATTTATTATCTTATTTTATTTGGGAATATGTTTTAAGAAATGATGAAAATCATATTTTGAGTAAATTAGATGAGCCATTAGAAGGTAATCCAATAAGACTTTTTAGAAAAAAGAAATTAATTTCACAAGATCTCGCTAATTCCGTATTAGAATATAAATCAATTATATCTCATTTAAAAAGTGGGGAAATAAAATCAATATTGGAATTAGGTTCTGGATATGGTCGAACAGCTTATGTTTTTTTAAACCTAATACCTAATTTGAAATATTATTTTGTAGATATCCCCCCAGCTTTATTTGTAGCTGAGAAGTATATATCAAATCAATTTAGGAATAAGAGGATTTTTAAATTTAGAAAATTTGAATCTTTCCAAGAAATAAAAGAAGAATTTGAAAGATCTGATATCGCTTTTTTTCTACCAAATCAAATTGAATTACTTCCCCCCAAAATAGCAGATTTATTTATTAATATATCATCTTTACACGAAATGAGATTAGACCAGATATATTTCTATTTTGATTGTATAGATAGATTAATTAAAAAATATGTTTATATTAAAGAATGGAAAGAAACAAAAGTTCCTTTAGATGATATAATTATAACGGAAAAAGATTATCCTATTCGAGAAAATTGGGAAAAGATCTATTGGAGAGAATGTAGAGTCAAAACCGAATTTTTTGAGGCATTATTTCAGGTTTAATTAAATATTAAACATGTTTTTTTAGCCAAGACAATGTTTTTCTGATTCCTTCTTTGAGCTCAATAAGATTTAAACTTAAATATGATTTCAACTTATCAATGTTTAGATGAAGACTTGGGGCATCCACTCTTCGTGCCGTTAAGTATTTTATAGGAAATTCTCCTATGATTTCTTTTATTATATCCAAGACTTCATTTATAGAATAAGATTGACCAGAGCCCACATTTATTATTTCATTTTGAATGTTTAAATCTATTAAATCGACAATTACACTTACTAAATCTTTGATATAAATATAATCTCGAACAACAGTCCCATCTCCCCAAATTTCAATAGTCTCTTTTTTCAAAATTCTCTTCAGAATAACATTTATTAGACCTTGTTTTATACTCGTATGATATTCTCCATATGGGTTCGAAAATCTCAAAATCAGGTAATTCAACCCAAAATGATAGTTGAAAAGATACAGATATTTCTCAATCGCTAATTTAATTATCCCATAAGAACTAATTGGCAATGTGGGATCAGTTTCTTTGTGAATGTTTTTTTCTATGCCGTATACAGTCCCACCGGATGACGCAAAGATAATATTTCTAATTTCGTATTGTTTCATTAGATTCAATAAATGAATTGTACTTTTAAGATTCGAATCAATATCATAATTTATGTTTTCATTTGAAGATAATGCAATGGTTGTACTAATGAAGTGTATCACTAAGTCTATTTGATTTTCCTTAAAAATAATTTCATAATCATTTTCATTATAGAAATCCCCGTAATAAACTTTAACATTATTCAAGATTTCAGTGTTTTGGGGCAATATATCTTGAGATTCAAATATTATAATCTCAAAATTACCGCGATGTATTAATTCCTCTACTAAATTAGTGCCTAGAAATCCAAAACCACCAAGAATTAATATTTTCTTTTTTTTCATAATTTATTTTTCTCCAATAATTTATTATAAATACCTATATACTTTGATATCATATTATTGTAATCGAAATATTTCATATAGCGATTATGGGCATTTTCTCCGAGTTTTTTTCTTAATGCTTCATCATTATATAGTCTAATAATGCTATCGGATAATTTATCTAATTGATTAACTTCTAATAAAATGCTTGCACTATTATGAGGTATTTGTTCAGCTATTCCGGCTAATTGAGTAGATATAATGGCTTTTTTCAAACTCATGGCACTTAAGATTACAAGAGGCATATCTTCATCTTTAATTGAGGGAAGTATAAAAAGATCTGCGGAATTTATGAAATCCATATAATCAGTTCTATGACCTAAAAATCTGACATTATCCTCCAACTGATGAGATTTTACATAATCTTCTAATTTAAATCTGTCCTCTCCATCACCAACCATTAAGACTTGGATATTATTAAAAGTATCTTTATCGACTGACTTAATTGATTTTAATGCTTTAAGTAAATATAGTTGTCCTTTTCTATGTGTGAGTAAAGCAACTTGAACAATGATAAATCTATTATTATCAATATTTAATGTTTTTAAAAGAGAATCTTTATTTTGAATGACTTTTGGCTGGATTAAAGTATTAAATATTTGAATTACTTTCTTATTATCGAAGTTACGATTATTTATAAGCCTCGAACTCGCCGTTTTTGAAGCAGTGATGAAATAAGACGTATTTTTGCCTATAAATGAATCTTGATATTTTTCAAAGTGAGTTTTTCGCTTTTGTGCTAAATTATGTACTCCAAAAATTATTCTCTTTATTCCAGCAAGCCTTGCACTTAACACCGCCAAACGGCAATTGGCTGAAGCAGGATATCCCCCGTTGTTAATATGGATAATATCAGGTTTGATTCTTCTAATTAAAATAAAAATACGGAAAAAATTATATAAAGCTAATAATCTAGTTTTTTTTAATAAGAGACCAATAGCTGCTATTCCCTTCTTCAGAGTTCTGCTAAAACCAGAAACATCTAAATTGTATAACGTAGTTGAAAATTCTAAAAGAAAAAGCGGTATTCTTTTTACTTTTGAATTAAATCTTTTATTTACTTCTTTTTGGTAAATACGGCTATATCTATAAGCATAGGTGATATCAAATTGTTCTGTAATTTCTTTATTATTGATTAAAGTAGCTAGAACTACTTCACATCCTCCAAAAATAAAACAATCTGTGAAATATAAGAGTTTAGGTTTCTTTAAAATTCATCACTTCTTAATAAGTTCTTTAATAAAAGAAATATCAAAGGATGTTTTGATATATTCATATAAATCTCCTTTCTTTCTACTCTCAATTTGGTTTATTAGTTCTTCAGGCATTTTTTCCACAGGAACTCTAGAACTTCGCTTATATTCATTTAATTTGATAATTATTTGGTTATACGTATTTGAATAGGTTTTAGCGAACTTATTTTTTTTAAGGTATAATCTCATTTGTATGTTATTATCTCAAATTTTATTTAATTATTAGAGTATGATCTTGAATAAAAGCTAACTTTTTAACTCTTCCAAAACGCTTGAAACTATAATGAAAGGACACTCAAGTGTTTAAGTTTCATCCCCTGAGTTTCCATTTTAATGATTCAATATATTTACATACTATCATTATTTAATTCTTAATCTTACAAAACAAAATAATATAATATAATAAAAAAATAGGCATATTAACCTTGGTTTCAAAGGATGTAGATCCACAAATCTGTAAAAAAAAGATGGTTAGGGGCACTGCAACTATTACCTTTACTAAACATACCACTATCAGATTAGTTTATATTCATTAGAATTGAGAATTAATTATCTTAGCGATAACAGAGATAAGATCATCAATGTATCTGAAATTTTGGCAATTGTATTTTTCTAAATCTTCACGATCCATTAAACCTTCAACAAATTGGTTAAAAGGAATATTACTCTTCGAATTATATTCATTATTCAAACATTTAAAATTATAATTAAGATATTCATTTCCAACTACATTAACAAAACCGACTTTTTTACCAATTCCGAGAGCTTCTTCATTAACACTTGAATTAACTGATAATATTAAGTCAGATTTCATTAAAGATATGTATAAATTTTGTTTATTTCCATCAATATAGTGAATTTTTTCAGAATATAATCCTAAATCTTTTAATTCGTTAACTTCAGATGATTTTCTAGTTTGATAACCAATCCTATATTTTCCAGAATCTGCCAATTCATTTAAAAGACTCGTAGCCTCTAAAGCTTGTAGATTAGATATCCAAAGTATGTAAGATATCAGGCTTAGTCTTTCTTAAGAAAATGAATAAATGTCAAAAGAGTTATATTAAATATAAAAATAATTATGATTATGAAATTATTATGGAAAACTATATTAATCTTTATAAAAAGCTTTTCTAGGAAAATTTATAGAAAATTAACATGATGTCTGCGCCAGTAGCTTAAAGTAAGTCCGATTATCATAAGAGATTATTACATTTTTGGTGTACTTAAATCGTGCAATTTATTATTAAATAATAGATTTTCTACGACTATTATGGAGGCAATGAGCGTTGGAACACCAGTTATTTTAATAGATTTTATCAGTAGAAGATTTGAACTTTCTTATGAAGGATTTTTAATAACTGTAAGGGAACAAGAAACATTAGCAAGAAGAATTGAGGAATTAATTAATGAAAAAAATTTCTATAACGAGTATCGTGAGAAAATTAAACACTTATCAAAGATTAACGAATATTGAGACGAAAAGCACAAGTATTATTAAAGATAAGAGCAGAATTTGAATAGTCGGAAAATTTTTTTAAAATTTAATGTTGGAAATTCATATTTTAATAGAATCTTTTAAATCCTAATATTTTAAATTTAAAGATGCTTAAGATTATTAATTAAATTTATGATTTCTATTTGAGAATAATGAATACAAAAAATGTTGCTATTATTCCTGCCAGAGGAGGAAGTAAAGGAATTCCAAGAAAAAATATTAAGAAATTGTGTGGTAAACCCTTAATAGCATATACTATTGAAGAGGCATTAAATTCTGAATATATAGATAAAGTTAGTGTGTCTACCGATGATGAAGAAATAGCCGAGATTTCAAAATTTTACGGAGCTGAAATAATTAAAAGACCTACCAAATACGCTAGGGATGATTCTCACAGGAGAGAGACAATAAAGCATGCAATTAAAACTTTAAGAAATCAAATGAATTATGATCCAAAGATAATTACTTTCTTACAACCGACATCTCCTCTAAGAACAGTAATAGATATAGACGAAGCAATAAAGCTATTTTTAAATAGTGATTGTGATAGTGTTGTAAGCGTCTATGATTCGAGAGAAAAGACCTATTGGAGCTTTCAAATTAAGGAAACATATATTGAACCACTTTTTGGTTGGGATTATTTTTTAGTTAAAAGACGACAAGAATTGCCAGCTTCTTATGTTTTAAATGGGGCAATTTATATAACAAAAACAGTAAAATTTATTGAAAACAATAGTCTTATTAATAAACGAACTTTACCATATATAATGCCAGCTGAAAGAAGCTTGGACATCGATGATGAAATAGACTTTAAACTAGCAAAAATACTAATTGGTGATGCATCATGAATAATTATTTAACAAAGAGAATAACAGATAAAAGTGAATCTTGTTTAATAATAGCTAAAACTGTTTTCAACTATTACACGACTTTTTAATGGAACTGAACCATGGTTTTTAGATAAAATACTAAACAAACAAACAAACAAACAAACCAAACAAAAAATGATATCATAGAAAACAATCCTTTAACATGGGCTAATTTAATAAAATAAAAAATTATTTAAATAAATCAAAATCAAGAAATTATAATAATGACACCTTCAGCTTCAGAAATTAAAAGCATACCTATTAGGGTTGTATTTATGGGAAGAAAACCCGGGTCATGTAAAGCTTTGCAATACCTTATAGAAAAGGGGGTAGATATTCCCGTGGTTGTAACACTTCCAAGAACATTTCATAGTTTTTATAATGAGAGGCTTGCTGATGTAGCACATGAGTTTGGTCTTCCAGTTGCTACTGATGTAGAACTATACAATTATTTAAACGAACAAAGCGATGAAGGGAGAGCAAAGTATGCCTTTTCTTTAGAAAATATTGATTTAGTAATTTCTTATTTATTCTGGATGAGAATTAAAGAACCTTTGATTAAATTGCCTAAAATTGGATGTATAAATTTTCATCCGGCACCATTACCTGATTTTAAAGGTGTTTTTGGATATAATTTTGCAATTTATGAAAATTTATCTTCTTGGGGTGTTTCAGCACATCACGTAGTTTACGATTTCGATGCTGGAGATATAATAAAAGTTTTTAGATTTGATATTGACCCAAAAAAAGAAACGACTCTTTCTCTTGAGTTTAAATCTCAACAGTTTTTATATGATTTATTTGAAAGTGTATTAGATGATTTTATAAAAACTGGTACATTACCAAAATTTCCCAATAAAGGTGGACGATATATCAAAGCAGATGAATTCATAGGATTAAGGAAAGTAAATTTAACTGATTCACATGATATAATAGATAAAAAAATTAGAGCTTCTTGGTATCCTCCTTATAATGGTGCATTTGTTGAAATTGATGGGAAGGAGTATACCTTAATTAATGAAGAGATACTAAGAAGAATTGGAAGACTATTTCATAAAAATAGTAATTAAATTATAACATAATATTTAGTTTAATCATGATTCCTATTGCAGAACCTTTATTAGGGAAAGATGAACTAAAAAATATAAAAGAAGCTATAGAAAGTGGTTGGGTCAGCTCAAAAGGGAAATTTATCAAAGAATTTGAAGATAATTTTTCAAAATTTTGTGATGTTAAATTTGGAGTTACCACTTCAAGTGGAACAACTGCATTACATCTTGCATTAAGTGCTTTAGGTATTAAAAGTGGAGATGAGGTTATTGTACCAGACTTAACTTTTATTGCTACAGCTAATACTGTTGTTTATTGCAATGCAAAACCAACGTTTATAGATGTTCATCCAGATTATTGGTGTTTAGATCCTGAAAAAATCACAGAAAAAATAACTCCGAAAACTAAAGCAATTATTCCTGTGCATTTATATGGACATCCTTGTGATATGGATATAATCATGGAAATTGCTGAAGAAAATAATTTATATGTTATTGAAGATGCAGCTGAAGCTCATGGTAGTGAATATAAAGGGAAAAAAGTAGGGAGTATTGGGCATGTGAGTTGTTATAGTTTTTTTGCAAACAAGGTTATAACTACTGGAGAGGGAGGGATGTGTTTAACAGATAATGAAGAATTAGCTGAAAAAATGAAATTGCTTAGAGACCATGGAATGAATCATGAAAAAAGATACTGGTATGATATTATTGGATTTAATTATAGAATGACAAATCTTCAAGCTGCCCTAGGTGTTGCACAATTAACAAAAATTGATAAATTTATTAATAAAAAAAGGCAAATTGCAAATTGGTATTATAAAGGTTTAATAGATTTAGCAGATCAGGAATTAATAACCTTACAGCCAGAAAAAAAATGGGCCAAATCTATATATTGGATGTATTCTATCTTATTAAATGAAAAATTAGGAATCTCACGAGAAAGATTTTTAGAGACATTAAAGAATAACGGAATAGATAATCGTCCTTTCTTTTATGCTATTCATCTTTTACCTCCATATAAATGTTCTAATAGTACGTTAATGGTTGCGGAAGATATTTCTTCAAGGGGACTAAATTTACCATCATCAACAGTACTCGAAGAAAAAGATATTAAATATATTAATAAAATAATAAAGAAAATTGTGGATGAAGTAAAGAAATAAAAGATGCCACTATATTTTTCCACATCCTGCCTAAGTAAATATCTAAATTTCCCACAAATATTAGATTTTTATAATAATTTAGGAATAAAACATGTTGAGTTAGGTGTTTGTTTAGATCCTACATTAGATATAGGATCCAAGACGATTAATGAATATAATTTTAAATATATTGTTCATCAGTTATTCCCCCCATCAGAAAAGCCATTTATTATTAATCTAGCCTCGAAAAATAATTCCATACTAAGAAAAAGTCTAAATCAAATAAAGAGATCCATAGATTTTTGCCATAATTGTAATATTAGGTTTTTTAGTTTTCATGGAGGTTTTATGGGTGATCCTAATGACAATTTAAGATTTGATTTTAGTAAACTTTCAGACTATGAAAAATCATTTGAAATTTTTAAAAATTCTATCATTGAAATCCTAAATTATTCTGAAAATAAGGACGTTAAAATAGCTATTGAAAATAATGTATTAGCTGATTATAATTTAATCAATGGAAAAAATAAAATTTTCCTAATGTGCGAAGAATCGGAATTTAAAAGAATATTTAGGGAAATAAACTCCAAAAACCTTGCAATTCTTTTAGATCTTGGACATTTGAAGGTTACTTCTAATTTATTAAAATTCGATGCAGAAAATTTTGTTTATAATTTAAGAAAAAAAATTTTTGCTCTTCATATTCATGATAATAATGGATTAAAGGATGAGCATAAACCTGTAAAAAATAATAGTTGGGTGTTAAATATGGTAAATAAATATTTTAAAAATAAAGAAATTCCAATTGTGGTTGAATCTGAATTAAAAAATAAAGAAGAATTTAGTCGTTATAAATCTTATATATCCAATTTAATATTCTAAGCATATACTTTATTTTCCTGGATAATAAATGAATTATCACAATTATTTTAGATTTTAAATCATTTAAAAAAGATCTAAAGCCATAAAATACAATATTGATTCCCAAAAACAAATACTTATCAATAAAAAAAGTTATTTATAGAATAAATGTTTATTCAAATTAAAGAAATCATTTGGAAATATATCGATGGAAAAGATTATTTATATTGTTCATTGTATAGATGCAGAAGGTCCTTTATCTGAATCAATTGAAGCCACATTTGAAAGAATTTATACTGCTTTTGGAATAAAAATCGAACCTTCTTACGAAAACTTGAAAAAATTGCAAAATAAAGAACTTTATTTATCTGGTAAAGAAGAAGCAGTGGCAAATTTAGTATCACCAGAAAAGTTAAATAATAGTGATTCATGGAATAAAATCGATATAAACTTAGAAGAAATCACAACCGATGAATTTAGGAATGAATTTGTTGATTCTTTTGAAGGAGGGTGGATTTATAATTGGTTTTGTCTTGACCATGTAGGTTTTACTGGAGAAAATCCAAGAAGAAGAGATATAGGATATCATAATATTTATGATCACTATAAATCTTATATGGAGCATAATAATTGTTCAAAGGATATGATTCAATGGCATTTTCACCCCCCTTCATTGTTAAAAGATGCTCATCGTTCCGGAACATCGTATGTTAGCTCAAGTTTACCTTTTGAAATACTTTCTAGGAAGATTATTGACAGATTATGGTTCCCTACAGCATTTAGACCCGGCTTTCATACAGAAAGACCTGATTCTAATTGGTTTTTAGAACAATGGATACCTTTTGATTATGCTAATCAAGCCACTAAGGAAACTTCTTCAGATCAACCTGATGTATCTTATGGAAGATTTGGAGATTGGAGAAAGTCTCCGAAGGAGTGGAAGATTTATCATCCTGATCATGATGATTATCAATTAGAAGGAAAATGTAGAAGGTGGATCGCTAGATGTCTTAATATTGAGGCCAGACATGGTCAAATAACTATTGATGATTTACGAGATGGATTTAAAAGAGCTGAATCTAGCAAACCAACTCTGATATCATTTACCAATCATGATTTTAGAGATATTAAGACTGAAATAATTAAAATTAGAAATATGATAAAAATCGTGTCTGAAGAATATCCTAATGTTAAATTTAAATATTGCAATGCTGTTGAAGGAATGAGGAAAGCCATCGGTATAATGAATCTAGAAAAACCAGATTTCAATATTAAAATTGAACATAAACACAATTCCACAATTTTGAAAATTAAATCAAAAAATGATATTTTTGGACCTCAACCTTTCTTTGCTATAAAGACTAAAACTAATCACTATTATTGGGAAAATCTCGATTTTCAGAATGAACATCAATGGAGTTATACTTTTGACTTTAACACATTTAATATTGATGCAATAGATAATGTTGGAATTGCGGCTAATACAAAAAATGGTGTGACTGAAGTAGTTGTAGTAGATGTAAGTACTAATAAAATAATAAAAAATATTTTAAACCAAAATCCAAGAATGGAGTAATAGTTTTGAATTCTGTCAAACAAATATTAATTACTGGTATTTTTAGATCTGGAACCACATTAATTGCTCAGATAATAAAAAATCATCCTAAAATTGAAATGGTCTATGATTCAGTTAATTTTATGCGTTTTAGTTTCGGGATGTACGATCCTCTTGAGAAATTTGAGAATGTAAAATCACTAATTAAAGAGATCCATGAGAGAATTGCCCAGAGATGGGATATGCATTTTGATTATGAAAAAGTACTGAATACATTAAAAAAACAAGAGATTTCATATAAAACAATTTACAACACTTTGATGAATAATTTATTACTCACTGGATCTAATGCCATAATATGGGGGGAAAAGACGACTTTGGTTTGGTCTAAAATCCCCCATTTCTTTGAAATGTTTCCAGATGGAGGTGTTATTCATATAATTCGAGATCCTAGAGCAATTATAACATCTTGGAGCAAAATGACTCATGCTCCAGGCTATGATTATCTAGACGCTATCTTTAATTGTTTAGATTCCATGGATAAGATGAAAAAGTACAAAGAAATATTTAAAGAGCGACGATATATTCCAATAAAATATGAGGATTTAGTCATGGAACCAGTTAGGATAGTTAGTAAAATATGTACTATATTTGGTATAGATTTTTATGAAGAAATGTTAAATTATAATCATTTTATTGACAAATCAGGTCAAAAATGGAAAGGAAACTCTATGTTTACTCAGGATATCAAAGGAATTTCCACCCAAACGATGGATTTATGGAAAGACCAATTATCAGACTGGGAAATCTGGTTGATAGAGTTTTTTAATGAAAAAATGATGGACTATTTTAATTATAAAAGAGTTAATGTAATTCCTACTGAAAATGTAATAAAACAAGTTATGAAAAATATTAAATCAAGCCCTCTCCTAATTGATGGCGTTTTGAATTATTTATTTAAAGGTAAAGGAATAGAAAGATTTCCAAGTGATCCTCTCGATCCGAAGACTTGGGACAACGGAGAAAAAGAATATTCAAAGGTAAAGTAAAGTCTAGGGTGGTTAAAACAATATAAAAGAGAAACTTTTAGCTATTATTTTGGCTCGTGGCGGTTCCAAAGGTATTCCTAAAAAAAATATAAAGGAATTAAATAGGAAACTCCACTAGATCATTTGAAAAAGATAAAGATAAAATTGTTAAAGACACTATTGTAGTTAGAGAGGATAAACTACTTTAATTTATTAAAAAACGCTGATATACTTATCGGAAATTCTAGTAGTGGATTATTTTTTTTCTCTATATTATTTTTAAAAGTGAAGTCTTGATATATTAAGACTACTTTTTTAACTTTTTATCCTAACGGAAAGACTATTCATATTATCCGTGATCCCCGAGATGTTTTAGCTTCTTATAGGGAATATACTGTAGAACCAAAATATCGGTATTTAGATGCTGTTTTTGCATGTTTACATTCTATGAATTGGATCTCAACAATAGGAGTAGCATTACCAAAGGATCGATATTATATCCTCAAACATGAGGATCTCGTCTCTGAACCTGAAATTACTATGAAAAAGTTATGTAAATTTCTTGAAATTGAATTCGAGCCTTAAATGTTAAATGTTTCAAGATTTACTAATCGGAGTAACAAAAAAGAATGGGTATCTAATACAGCTTTCAATGATATTTCGCTTATCCAAGCTTTAAGCTCCTCGATTTTTGCTGCTATAGGTGAGAGTCCTACATCTTCATAGTCAAATTTTTTTTTTTTTTACTTCCTTTGTATAAATAGTTGTTAGTCTTCCTACCATTAGAGAGTCTAAAATTACACTGTGCCCTCCCATGGTAAGATGACATCTGATAATGTAGATAAACTAATTGCATGAGAATTATCTATTATCCATCGCTCTCTTTATTAAAGCATTGCATATATTCCTTTAAAGGTTTAATATCTTGCCTCGGATGAGGTTTAATGATGATTATTCCTCTTTAAACAAGATTATATAGATTGTTTTAAAAAATATTAAAAACCATCTAATACCTTTTAAATAAAGGAATAAAAGTACTTGTTTTTTCGTGAATATCATGTTCTTTTATGATAAAGTAAAACGACCCTTAAATTATTGCTTCGTTATTGCTGAAGCAGGAGTAAATCACAAGCTTAATTCAAACGACTTAAAGAAGTTAGGTGTCTCTTCAAGTCTAGAAGTTGCTTATAGGATGGTTGATATTGCCAAAAATGCTGGTGTTGACGCGATAAAATTTCAAAGCTTCTATGCTGAGAAGTTAATTTATGAAGGCGTTGAGAAACCAGAATATCAAAGATTAATTCTTGGAGATGAAAAAGAAATAAGTTATTTTAACTTGATTAAAAGTCTTGAAACAAGTGAGGAAGACCAAATTAAGATAGCAAATTATTGCAGGGAAAAAGAAATAATTTTTTTATCAACTCCATATGATGAGAAAAGCGCTGATTTTCTAGATGCAATAATTGATGTTAAGGCCTTCAAACTTGCATCTATCGAATTGAATAATCATTTATTTATAAAATATGTAGCAAATAAAAAAAAACCAATTATTTTATCTACTGGACTTAGTAATTTTGTAGATGTGAAAAATGTTGTAGAAATGGCCAGACAAGAGGGTTTCGCAGACAGATTAATATTACTTCAGTGTACTTCCAATTATCCAACTAAATCTCCTGAAATAAATCTTAATGTCATAAAAACGTATCGGGATGAGTTTCCGGATATAGAAATTGGTTTTTCTGATCACAGTCCTTCATTTATAGCGAGTATTGGTGCTGTTGCTCTTGGAGCAATTGTTATTGAAAAACATTTCACATTAGATAAATCATTTGAAGGGCCAGATCATTCTTCTTCCTTAAATCCTAAAGAATTGAATGAGTGGGTGAAGAGCACAAGAGAAATTTCTGTTTCATTAGGATCATATGAAAAGAAGCTGACCAATTCGGAAAAGAAGAATTTATCAATGAGAAAATATGTTGTCATTATACCACAAGAAAAAGACCAAATTATTGAAGAAAAAATGTTAACCACGATGAGGACAGGGAAGGGAATACTGCCTATTAATGAAAATCTAATGAAAATCATAGGTAAGAGGCTGAAAATAAAGATTGATAAACCTATTCCTTTAAGTTGGGATATGATCTATTAATAAATGTTAATGACCTTCTAAATTTATTAAATAACTTGAAATATTTTAGAAGATTTATTCATTAAATTATTAGATTTGATAATTATTTATTTTTGCGATAATTAAAATAAGATCATCAATATAGTTGAAATTCTGGTAATTAAATTTTTTTAAATCTTCACGAGCCATTAATTCATCTACAAAATGGTTAAATGAAATATTACTCTTAGAATTATATTCATTATTTAAGCATTTAAAATTATAATTAAGATATTCATTTCCAGATTTATTAACAAAACCGACTTTTTTACCAATTCCAAGAGCTTCTTCAATAACAGTTGAACCAACTGATAAAATTAGGTCAGATTTCATTAAAGATATGTATACGTTTTGTTTATTTCCATCAATATAGTGAATTTTTTCAGAATATAATCCTAACTTTTTTAATTGATTAATTTCTGCTTTGAATGAGTTTTTTTCTTCAAATGATTTTCTAGTTTGATAACCAATCGTATATTTTCCAGAATCTGCTAATTCATATATAAGACTCGTAGCCTTATAAGCGTAAGATAGTGGGAAAAATTTATTATTTATCCGTGAATGTAGATTAGATATCCAAAGTATATCAAATTCTTTTTCAATATTATTTAAATTATATTTTTTATAAGCATTATATAAACGAAGTGAACCATAGATAAATATATTCTTAAAAACACATCCAGTTAAATTCTTCATATTAAAACCGTTTTTATGCTCCCCCATAGATATGTAATAATCAGCATATATAAAGGAAGCTTCAGAACGAATTGATCTTTTTCCATTCTGAATTAACATGATGTCTGCGCCAGTGGCTTTTCCAAATATCATTGGAAATCCATTATCATATGCTGAAATTATTAAGTTTGGTTTATTTTTCTTCCTAATATAATTTCCACTTAGGAAAAGAAGAAAAAAATTAAATATGTATTTCCTTAAATCAATTTTATGGAATTTCAAAATGTTTCTTGAAATTTTTAAACTTTTGTAAAAATTCATTATTGAGAAGATTAAATCCTTCAGACTTATCTTCATAGGTTTCTGGGAATTAAAGATTTTATATTTGAAAGAAGATCTAATTTTAAATAGAAATTCAGCTCCATAAAAGCCCTTAATCATGCCTCCATTATGATGATCATCAATTATGATATCAGTTTTATCCCTATTTTGTTTTCGATATGGAGAAATTAATCTCTTTAAACAAGACAGTAAAAAGGCAGGATAAATAAAGTGATGAATTAATGATGTTTCCAATTTTGTATCAAAAAGAGACTCTGTAGATCCCATTAAGTATCTTTTTAGGTCTAAATATATAACCTCATCGCTTATTTCACTAAATTTTGAGAGTTTTTTAATTAAAGAATTGAAAAAGGGTTTTGACTCAATACTATTTACTTCTTTTAAGTTATGGTTATATATACTTGAATATGTTTTAACGAACTTATGTTTTTTAAGATATAATCTCATTTGTATCTTATTATCTCAAATTTTATTTAATTAATAGAGTATGATCTTTGAATAATAGCTAACTTTTTAACTCTTCCAAAACGCTTGAAACTATAATGAAAGGACACTGAAGTGTTCAAGTCTCATCTCAAGAATTTTACCATTAGTATTATGAACTGCGTTTAATAGAGTTTATTAATCTTTCTCGTGGTCGATTCATCAACCACTTTTACTGCCTTAACATTCCTTAATGCTGGATTTTTTTCATTTAGAACTTGGAAACGAAATATTTGTTACACACACGTTATTAATATATCCACGGCAATTTTGAGCTAAGAATGACAATGTTCAGAAACAAGCTCTATGCTTTGGTGAAACCAAGAAAACCTTGATTTTCTTAATATTTTTTTTCGAATCGATCCATCCTTAATCGGGTCATTAAAACCGAGTATTTTGCCTCTTGAAAACTAGGTTTTACCTCTTCTAATTCCTTACTAAAAGAATGGAATAATATTCTTCCCGTTCGATAAACACTTAAATTAAACATTTCGAGTCCTTTCTCGATAATATCACGTGCAACAATCCAAAAGAGGTTTGGAAGTTTACCATGAACACAAATTGTACCATACATTCGATTGTTATATTTAAGCTCGTTTTGTGGAGACAATCTAGAGCAATTTTGTATCCCCTGTTAAAAAATTTAATAGAAGCTACAATAATCATTTCTTGTTGAGAATTATTAATATAGGTATGTTCTTGGGTATCTTTATAGTAAACTTCTTAGCTATATAATTTTAATCAGTATAAAATGATTCATCAATTATAAAATTACAGTATCACTAATATAAAAATCAAGAATTAATTTTATATAAAGTCTTAGTTAAACTTTTTATCAGCAAGATAATTTAATCAATTAAATTAAAGCGGATTAAGATTTTGAATTATTTTAAATATTATTATCAAAATAAATCCATAACCTTTAATATTAGAAATAATTAGATTTTATCGGGAAAACCCCCTTATTATCATATAACTTTTCCAGAAATTATTTCATTTATTTTTTTAAATCACTAGGTGTTCAGTTTATCAGAAAAAACCTCCGTAAATCCAGTTGTAAGCGTTATAATAACCACATATAATAGAGCTATATATTTAAAGCGAGCAATTAAGAGTGTTATTTCTCAAACATTCAAAAATTTTGAATTACTTATTATTGATGATTGTTCCACTGATAATACTGAACAAATAGTTCATTCAATCACAGATGATAGAATAATTTATTATAAAAATGAAACTAATATGGGGGTTCATCAGGCAAGAAATAATGGTATCCAAATGGCTCGAGGATCCTTTATCGCTTTTTTAGATGATGATGATGAATGGTTACCAGAAAAGTTGAAAAAGCAGACGGAATTATTTAAAAAATTACCTAATGAATATGGTCTTGTATATTCGGGATATTTAGTATCACTCAATGGAAAA
>Ga0114923_10000912_pt1 | contig 21057 bp, 2 predicted proteins | sample SumtaG_FD_89578 | JGI IMG/M metagenome (GOLD analysis project Ga0114923, IMG submission 89578) | Deep subsurface microbial communities from Indian Ocean to uncover new lineages of life (NeLLi) - Sumatra_00157 metaG | ecosystem: Environmental > Aquatic > Marine > Oceanic > Sediment | place: near...
CTCTGCACCATCTGCAGCCTGATTCGCCATGTATTAACGCCGGCGACCCGAATGGTAACTATGCCGGCCAGAAGGACATCGATGGTGATTCGAGAGTTATGGGAGCAAGGGTTGATATCGGGGCAGATGAGGTAGTTCTCTGGCATGTCGATACTAATGCAACCGGAGCAGATGACGGCAGTTCATGGACCAACGCATTTGACGATTTACAGGAAGCTCTGGATACAGCCGAATATGGTGATGGCATCTGGGTGGCTGAGGGGACGTATTATCCTGATTCGGACGACCCCAACAACCGGGAGTTGTCATTTGAGCTGGTCGAAGGGGCAGGCGTTTACGGCGGATTTGATGCCAATGATATTCTGTTCGAAGACCGTGACTGGGTAAATAATCAGACAATTCTCAGTGCGGACATTAATGTGCCGAATGACGCAAATGATAACAGCTATCATGTTGTCGTCGGCACAGATGCCGCGATACTTGACGGTTTTATTATTACCGGCGGCAAGGCCGACGGCGCGGACGCCAACGAAGATGGCGGCGGGATATATTGCAATCAAAACGGCTTTTTTACAATCAGACACTGTGTCATCAATGATAATGAGGCAAAAGCAGATGGCGGGGGCATATACTGCCAGGACTCTGACATTACGATAAGCAACTGTCTTTTTGCCGAAAACGAAGCCGACGATGGTGGCGGCATCTACGATTTTAACTCCTCGCCAATATTGATTAACTGTACATTCAGCCAAAACGATGCCAATTATGGCGGTGGAATGTACAACTACGGTTCTCTGTGCGAACCAAACGTAAGCAACTGTATCTTCTGGGGCAATAATTCGGTTACTGATGGCAATGAAATATACAATGCAGCCTCCGCTGACCCCAACTTCAGCTATTGTGACATAGTTGGCTCCGGCGGCAGCAGCACTTGGGATCCAAACTTTGGTAACGATGACGGCGGTAATATCGATTCCGACCCGTGTTTTGTGGATATAAACAGCCCGGCCGGTGGTGATGGTTTACTCCTTACTTTGGATGATGGTCTGCGTTTGTACACTAACAGCCCATGCATTGATGCAGCCGACGGCGATGATGCTCCTGATACCGATATTCTTCACTTTGGGCGTATTGACATAAGCTATGTTGATAACACTGGTAGGGGCGATCCTAACTATGCTGACATCGGGGCATATGAATCCTATGGGTCTGTAACAAAGGTATGGTATGTGAATGCCGATGTTCAGGGCGGCAATGATGATGGCACAACATGGGCAGATGCGTTTGATGATATGCAGGAGGCACTGACTAATCCGGCTCTGGCAGCAGGTGATGAGATATGGGTTGTAGCAGCAAGCAGCCCATACGTCCCAGGGATGCAGAGATCGGATTCATTTGTACTTGTTTCTGACGTTGCTGTTTATGGCGGATTTGATGGCACTGAGACCGTACGTGAAGAGCGCAATTGGTCAACAAATATGACGATACTGAGCGGTGATATTGACGCGGATGATGTGGGTAATATGCCGGATAACGGGAACAGCTATCATGTTGTGGTCGGTGCCACCGGCGCTGTACTGGACGGGTTTACCATCACTGGGGGCCACGCCGATAATTATGCTGGTGCCGGAGGCGGCGGCATGTACTGTGATAACGCTTCGCCCACAGTTAATAATTGCATTTTTACACGGAATGTAGCACAAGGTATCAGGAGCGGAGGCGGCCTGTATAGCAGCAATGGTAGCAGTCCAATACTGGTCAACTGTGTTCTTGGCGGCAATTTGGCAACAGGCAATAAAGGCGGTGCTGTTTATCACTGTGGTGATACGCTTACTTTGACAAATTGCACGATAGCAAACAATTCCGGAGATGGAATTCATTGTGATAGCGCGACCGTTACGATGCAAAACTGTATTGTCTGGCAAAACCGGACAAAGCCGGATGATCCCGGCTATCCGGTGCGCGAGATATGCCTTTTCAACAATGCCCAGGCCACTATCAGTTACTGCAATGTTGAAGGTGGTCAGGGGGCTATTATTCTGGAACCTTCCGGTGTTCCTGTTCTGAACTGGGGCGATGGAAACATCACAAGTGAACCGCAAATCAAGAGATGGGGCATTTGGGATTGGAGATTGAAAGACGGAACTGATCTGCAGGCTGGCTCTACAACAATATATACACCTTTGGAAGGCAATCCTGATGAAATCATCATCTACGACTTGAGTAGAAACTTTGCAGACATGGAAAAAGGCAATACAAATCACGATGAGGATGACTTTATTGCTGACTTGCTGGTCAACAAGAAACCCGTTTGGGTTAACAACCCTTCAGACACAAGTACGTTAAGCAATGAAGCCAATTTCAACTTATGGTTCAACGATGACCCGAACGGCGCAAAAAGAGGCCCTGTTAACACAAACTATCGACTGCCATGGGTTTGTCAAGACGACCAAAAAGGAATATTCAGATTCAACTCCGACCATTTCTTCCCGATAGATAATTGTTGTTATGATTGCTCAGATCCGTCATGCGGTTGTACCGAGCCGGAATGCTTTGGAATAGAAACACATCCTAAGCTTGGCTGCTCCTACTCAGGATGTCCTGGACAGCATAACTGGTTTTTCACCTTACAATATCATACCCAGATGACCTATGTGCCGGGGGAGACACTGGTCTTCAAGGCGAGCGACGATTTGTTTCTGGCTATTAATGATACGGTCATTGTTAAGAGAGGCGGTTATTTTGTTGATTGTGCTTCGGAAACTCATGTAGCCTTTGATCCAAATGGTGACGTGACTGTTTACAAGTATGGGTGCGGAGACCCTCCTGTTTTACTTGGTAGTCAGACATATTCCTTTGGCTTAACGCCAGATTCAGCATATGATTTCGACCTGTTTTTCGCTCAACGTCACAGCCCATATTCCGTACTTATCGTGGATAGGTCTTTGTCTCCGGGTGAGATGCTGCCGTTTTTCATTGCCGGCGATTACGAATTGGAAGTAGGGTCTTCCGGCAATGATGCCGGTGACAACTTCGCTGTTCCCGTCGATATTACACTTGACTGTAGTGCTGGTTCAAGGTTTACGGATGACCTGGCTGTGGTGGATGCCGGCAACGGCACTGCTCCTATAGTCGATATGGGGGCCTATGAATTTAAGCCGGTTCCGGTCGATGCGGGTCCAGACCAGAAGATTTTTCTGCCGGTTGATACGGTATCGTTAGATGGGACCGTCACAGGCGTTTTCGACTCAGTTGAATGGTCATATAATGGTCCTTCTGGTGATGTGACATTTGCAGATCCTTTCTCTCTGCAAACGACGGCAACCTTTGCATCGGTTGGGACTTACGATTTAAGTCTCACCGCCAAGAACAGTGAAGGGCTGGTTGTCGGCTTGGACACAGTACAGATAGAGGTTCTCTGTGCTTTAGTTGTTGATGCAGGTCCCAACCTGATTGTTGAAGCACCGGAGGTTGTCGCCAATTTGAACGGTGCCGTTTCGTGCGGTGATACTGGAGCAATTGTCATCCAGTGGTCGATGGTTAGTGGTCCGGCAGGCTGTTCGGTTCAATTCGCTGATCCATCGCAAGCAGTTACTACGGCCACATTTGAATGTGGTGGCGTTTATCAATTGAAACTGTCCGCGAGCGATGGGTATATTAATGTCGAAGATACAATAACAGTCACAGTCTTTCCTCCTCCGGTCGTAGATGCCGGTCCGGACCAGGAAATTGTTTTGCCGGATACAGCGCTGTTGAATGGCAGCGTGGAGGGAGCTTATGTCTCGACCGAGTGGCGGTATGAGGGCACGCCGGGGCTGGTGACATTTACGGATCCTTATGCATTGCAGACAACTGCGACGTTTACGTCAGAAGACACCTACGAATTAGATCTGGTGGCAAAAAATAGTGAGGGGACAATAATTGCGTATGACACGGTTGTGATAACCGTGTACCCCGCGTTGTTTGTTGATGCTGGCACCGACCAGACTATAACGCTGCCGACAGTTATGGCTAATCTGGATGGCACTGTTACGGGCGGAAAACCGGGAACGGTGACTACCTCATGGTCTATTTATTACGGCCCATACGATGGTACAGTTGCATTTGGTGATTCTTCACAGACTGATACGACAGCTACGTTTGCAACTGGTATCAAATGGTTTTATAAATTGAAATTGACTGCCACTGACGGTACGACCACAATTGATGACACCGTAAAAATTACTGTAGAGCCCGATTATACGCCTGTAGTGGTAGAAGCCGGTGCAAATCAGGACATAACACTTCCCACGAATAGCGTGACTCTGAATGGTAGTATTATCGAGGGAACACCCGATTCCACTCGGTGGGTGGTTGACAGCAGACCCTATGGCGGCACAGTCACGTTCAGCGATTTGTCCAGTTTGACCTCCACTGCCACATTTGCAGATGGTGTGTCCGGAGACTACTGGCTAAAGCTTGAGGCCCTGGATAATACACCTCAGGTAGTCGGAGACGATACAGTACTTATCAAGATCCATCCGGAGACGATAAATCAGGCACCGACACCCATGGCGGGTGTTTATCCGGCCATTACGCTTCCTGCTAACCAGGTTAATTTAAGTGGTACGATTGAAGACGACGGGTTGCCCGAGGGAGCCGGCGTTACTACGGTTTGGGAAGTCATTAATCGGCCTACAGGCGCAACGGTCAGCATTGATGACCCTCTTTCACTAATTACTACTGCGACATTCTCACAAAAAGGTCCGTATGTATTGCAGTTAAAGGCCTTTGACGGGGAATTATGGGGCTACAGCAGCACGAACATTATGGTGAATCCGGGTAATCAGGCCCCGGTCGTAAAAGCCGGAACCAACCACGAGATCACGCTTTCGGCTGAGGGCAATGGTCAGGTTAATCTTGATTCTGCTGCGGGTATCTCCGTTCAAGACGATGGCCTGCCTAATCCTCCGGGGGCATTAACAACAAAATGGCGGCCGCTGACAGGTCCTGTGGCCGGCATGATGTTTGATGATGTTTCAAGCGTTTACACAGTCGCCCGATTCACCAAGGATGGTGAATACACACTGGAACTGGAGGCTTTTGACGACGAAAAGTATCACAGAGACATATGCCTGGTCAAAGTGAATCCAGAACCGGGTAGCGAGTCGCCGGAAGTGGAGGCTGGCGCAAACAAATCAGAAGTACTTCCGGCAGCAGGTGGAGTCGATGTTTATTTTGTTGATGCCTATGCAATAGAGCACGCCTTGCCTCACGGGGACATGACCCTTGTCTGGGAGCTTGCCGTCGACAGTCCCAGCACAACAGGTATCAACTTCAATGGCCAGGACAACGTCGAAAAGCCCACGTTCACGTTCACAGCCACTGGTCTCTACAAACTTGTGTTGACTGCAAGTGATGACGGCGGTCAGTACGAAAACTCAGATACCGTTTGGGTCTCTATAGTTGACCCTGCTCCAGTCAATCTGGTGAACGTCCTGTATGCCGGAGCAAATGGTGGAACCATGGCGGACAAGGTTTATTCTCTAAAGGATGGAGATACCCAGTGGCGTGAGGTTTCGCAGGACTTAGGTGACGCAGTCTACTGTTTGTGCGAATATAATGGAGAAATATATGCCGGTACGGGCGACTCTGGTAGCGGCATAGGAAGGGTATGGAGAAAGAACGGGGTTAACTGGGATATTGTGGGCGACAATCTCGACGATGTCGTCTTTTCATTGGCCGTTTATGATGGACAACTTTATGCTGGAATCGGATATGGCTCGGCAAAGTTATACAGATATGATGGCGGAACTTCGTGGACAAAAGTCGCTTCGACACTGAATTGGGCCGGTTTCAGGTGTATGTACGTATTTAACGAATTATTGTACCTTGGTGATGCATATGATGACCAATTCGGACATTTTGACGGTACCACATTTACTCATGATAGCGAGTTTTATGGTAGCTGCGTTTACGATCTACAATATTATGACGGATATTTATATGGTGGTGCTTGGAGTGGTAAACTTTACCACACATCCAATGGGTCTGATTGGTCTGTAGACAATTGGAATGGCAACTACGACTTATTAGAGTTGGAAGCTTTCCAGAATGCTCTATATATTAGTAATGGAAATGCTCTTGTAAAATATGATGGTTCTTCCCATGAAAATGCCCCCGGTTATTCAGTATCTGATGCAATAATTTCAATGGTTGCCGCAGAAGATGCTCTGTATATCGGGACCGGCACCGAAGCTGGACCGTTTGCAAATAGCTGGGGAAATGATGGAATTTATAGGTATGATGGCACTTCAAATCAATTAATATCATCTGGCTTGGATATGGGCTCTGGAGTACAGTCATTATTACAAACCAAGACTTTGCCGAGTCCCTCCAATTTTACGATGACATTGACAGCTACTTTGATTGAAGGAGGGGGTTGTCTCTCTCCCATAGAGGAGACTAAAGACGAAATAGAATATCAAATCTGTTATGATTCCGCAGGGCAATTAGATGCGGTAAACGTCCGCATTATTGACTATTTGACTTCTGATGTGGACTTTGTGTCTGCTTCAGGCCAGGGGGTTTATGATTCCGAGTACCGCAGGGTTACATGGTATCTGGGCGACCTCTCGGATACCGATACAGGCTGTTTCACAGTACGAGTCAAGGTCAACAATTATGCAAGGCCCCTGGCTGAAATCGTCAATTATTGTGAAATCAAGAGTAATAATTTCGAGCTGTCTGCAGAAGACAGAACACCTGCTGTGTGCTGCTGGACTGAGAATGATTATACCGAATCCAAAAGGATACTGTATGTGGATGATGATTCGCCCGGTTACAGCGGATCGTCCTGGGAAACGGCCTTAAGAAGTCTGGCTGATGCCCTTGAGATAGCCGAGACCTGCGGCAACATCGATGAGATATGGGTCGCTGCCGGCTCTTACAATCCCTCTTCTCCATCGGCTGACCCCACATTCCAGATGCTAAGTAACGTTGATATTTATGGAGGATTTACGGGAGCAGAAACACAGATTGGCCAGCGAGACTTTAAGAATCCTGAGAATCAGTCAATTTTGACGGGATTTGGGGCCGGCGCTCTCAGTTACGTGGTGACCGGAGTTGATAATGCAATTCTGGATGGGTTTACAATTGCCGGGGGCAAGGAGGCTGGTGTTCTCTGTGATGGAACTTCTCCGGCCATATCCAATTGTATAATCGAATATAACGAGAAGTATGGTATTGAGTGTAAGGCCTCCTCTTCGGCGACTATTACAAGGAGCAAGATCAGGTACAATCAACAGCATGGGATTTACTGTTATCAAACGAATACACCTGAAATAACAAATAACTGGGTGTGTGACAATGGTACATCCAGCAGTTATCGCGGCATATACTTATATTATTGCGATGGAACCACAATGATTCGCAATAATACTATTGCCAACAACTATGGTTATGGAGTGTGCCGCGCCGGCGGTTCAGGTTATCCCGATATTCAAAACTGTATTGTCTACGGAAATTATTCTGTATCAACCCAGATTTCTCCATCAACTCTTAATGTCAGTTACAGCTGCATCCAGAATGGATACCCAAATGGATCGAACATAATATCTGATGCCCCGGGCTTTGTTGATGCTGATAGCGGTGACTATCATCTTAAAGAACCCGATTCGCCCTGCATTATAAATCCAGGAGACCCTTCACTTGATTATTCGGGTGAAACCGACATAGACGGCGAACCGCGAGAGATTGGAACCGGTGCGGACAGAGGGGCTGATGAGTATCCTCCGGTTAAAGTATATGCGGGCAGCGACAGGGAAATTACTTTGTCAAGCAACCCATTTTACATGCAGGTCGATGATGCTTCGGTAATGTACAATGGTACAGTTGATCCTCCATCAAACCCGAATTTCGAATGGACACAACTGAGCGGACCAAGTGTTCCGCCCGGTAGTGACCGATTTGTAGACGAGACCGTGGTTAAGACTACAGTTAATTTCTATGAATACGGAACCTATGTCTTTAAATTAGAAGCTTTCGAAGGCACCACACAGATTGGCTGGGATACAATCCAGGTCAAAGCAAATCTTGGGGTCGACGCCTTCAGCAATAACGAAGTAATTACGCTCCCGGCCGATTCAGTTCAGTTGGACGCTGTTTTCACAGGTGGTGACTCCGGACGTCTGTACTGGTACGGGCTTGACGGCTCCGTATCGTTTAGCTCTTCAAACCCGTTAAGCGACCCTCAGGTTACCGCAACATTTAATGATGGGCCGGGAATTTATGAAATGTTGCTGATTGCTGCTGATGCTTCAGACAACATAATAGGCTGGGATAGCGTCTACGTCGCAGTCCAGCACCAGCAGCTGACTGTTGATGCAGGTCCGAACCAGGAAATAATTCTGCCGGATGATATAGTCGAATTACATGGCACGGTCAGTGGCGGGGCGCCTTACGCCACGGCATGGGTACTTGTTGAAGCTCCAGGTCCGGTTTACGGGGGCGATCCATTTCAACTGGATACGTGGGCACAATTTACAGAACCCGGAGAATACATATTAGGTTTGCTGGCATTGGATTATGACTTTACGATAATTAGTGCCGACATGGTGACTGTTACGGTCTATCCTGGAGAGCGCAGCCAGTTAGTGGTTGATGCAGGGACTGATCAGGAAGTAGATAAGCCTGCAACCGGCAATGCTATTGTTATGTTAAGCGGGTTGGTTACAGGCGGTTCTCATGACGATGTAGAATGGATAGATCCGTCCGGTGCCTACATTACTTTCACTCCGTCTGATAAGCTTGACACGGTGGCCAGTATCAGCCAGTCTGGTATATACGAAATTGCACTGGTTGTAAAAAATAGCGGAGTAATTGTCGGTGTAGATACGGTGACAGTAACGGTCAATTACCCACGCCTTAAAGTGGATGCCGGTCCGGACCGGGAGATTTTCCTGCCAAACGATTTTGTTGACCTGAAGGGAACCGTTACAGGTGGTTCTTATAGTTCGGTCGAATGGCTCAACCCGGCTCCGGATTACGTGACTATTTTCCCGCCATTTACTTTAGAGACAGGCGCAACGTTTGCAGCCGCTGGTAGCTATGAGATCGGACTGGTCGCCAAGGATGTTTCAGACAATGTAATTGGCTACGATACGGTTATCATTAAGGTTAATGCTACGCCTGTAAAAGTAGATGCCGGAGTTGATAAAGAAATAACAATGCCTGAAGATGAGGTGGTTTTGCACGGCCATGTTATTTACGGAGAACCAGACTCGACGCAGTGGCAGTACTATGGGCAGGCAGGATTAGTTACGTTCGGCAATGCATCTGCATTAGATACGTGGGTAGAATTTGCCGAACCTGGAGTATATCAGCTGTTCCTCGAAGCCAGAGACGACCAGGACAATATAATTCATTGGGACATAGTAACAGTAGTTGTCAGTCCTGAAGTTGCAACAGCAACTGTCACTGCGACCAGTGATCCTCCAGTGATTACCTTGCCAACAGAAACTACCGTTCAATTACAAGGTAACATTACAGGTACATATGATTCACAGGAGTGGATATTTGCAGGGCCGTCCGGATTAGTTTCAATTGCCAGCCCGGACTTGTTGACCAGTAACGCCACATTTACCGAACCTGGGGTATATGAAATCGGCTTGCTGGCCAAGAATAACTCAGAAGTAGTAGGTTTGGAAGTAACAACAGTTATAGTGAATTTGCCCGACTATCGTCAGGTGAAGGTTGATGCCGGCCAGGATGAAGAAATTACGATGCCCGCTTCAGGACCTGTCTCAACGGTATTAAGTGGTAGTATTACAGGTAACTACGATTCGGTGGAATGGATTGACCCATCTGGTGGCAATGTCCAATTTACTCCTGACAACATGACCCTGGAGAATGTTACCGCCGAATTCAGCCAGCCGGGAATTTACGAAATACCGCTACTCGCAAAGGATGATTCATCCGGCCAAATAATTGGATATGATACGGTAGTTATTACGGTAAATCCCAATGGCTACAGCGTATTAGATGTTGAGGCAGGTACTGATCAGGTGATAACTCTGCCAGCGACAGCGAGTTTAGAGGCTACTGTGGAGGGAGGTGTTTTTGGTGTTGATTATGATGAGGTTGAGTGGATAGACCCTTCTGGCGAACTTAACTATGTTATATTCACTCCATCTGACCAATTGTCAACTACTGCGGCATTTGTCCAAGCCGGAATATATCATATCAGCGTTGTTGTAAAATATCAGGGCACTATCGTCGGCGGTGGTAATGTTGTAGTAACAGTCAATCCGCCGGATCAGCAACAACGTATCGTTGAAATTATAGCTGATTCCTATGAGATCACGCTGCCCGATAACTCCGTAGCTTTGACTGCCACAGTTCGTGGTGGTCCCTATAATTCCCTGGAGTGGATTGACCCATCAGGGGGTCTGGTAGAATTTGAGCCCTCGGACCAATTAGCAACTGCGGCTATGTTTGCTGAGGCCGGAATTTTTCAACTTGGATTATTAGTCAAGGATAGTCTGGGCTATGTCATCGGTATTGGCACGGTCGAAATAACGGTAAATAATCCTAATCTTGTAGTTGATGCGGGTGTTGATAAGCAAGTTATCCTTACGACTGTTCCGGTAAGCGTGCCTCTCAACGGTTCTGTTACAGGCTTATTACCATTACCAAGCCAAACTACCGAGTGGGTTTTCACAAGTGGTCCCGCTGAGTTAGTTACGTTTGTCGACGCGGCCAACCTGACAACTGACGCGCAATTTACACAAGCTGGCAGATATGATTTAAAACTACAGGTAAAGAACATCAGCAATGAAGTTATTGCATGGGATATTGTCACGATTACGGTTAATCTTCCGAACCAAGGTCCTGTTGTGCACGCCGGCAGTGATAAATGGGCAGTAATAAGTGGAGCCGAAGCAGCGGTGGAACTACTTGACGCCTATGTTTTCGACGATGGCTGGGAAGTCGATGAAAATGGTCAGATAGTTTATCCTGCCACTTTGACCGTCAACTGGTCCAGTATTCCTGATACTGGTGTGACGTTTGACGATAGCGAACAGATTAATACTACAGTCAGATTCGCAGTGACAGGAACATATGACCTGACTTTGGAGGCTACAGATGGGGGCAGTTTGATAGGAAGTGATACCGTTCGGTTCTATGTGGATACCGAAAATAGAGCACCACTGGTTGAAGCCGGAGCGAACAAGGAGATTACGCTACCGAATAACAGATTATATCTGGGTGATGCCAGAGTAGTTGCCGGTACGCGTGGGCCGGTTACAACACAGTGGCATTTTAATGGACCGGAAGAGTTGGTCAAGTTTGACGACCCTTCGGTTGTTAAAACATGGGTGACGCTTGGAAGTGTCTCTGAACCTCATGATTATGAGTTGGCATTGTTAGCTACGGATTTAGGCGGGACCGTGGTGGATACGCTGTGGGTTACGGTTAACCCTGACAATCCATCACAGATAATCGTTGATGCCGGAGATTATTCGGATGTAACTCTTACTGACAAATATGTTATGGTGCCACTGGATAATGCCTCGGTTTCAAATGCTCCTTCCTATGACGTGCAGTGGTCTGTAGCTGATGGTCCGGTTATAGGTCCGGTTACCTTCATTGAATCAAATGCGGAATTACAACCTACGGCAAAATTCACGGTACCGGGCATGTACTTGTTAAGAATTGAGGTTACAGATGAGACAACAGGTGCTCCGCTTGGAGAAGATTCAACCTGGATTGCTGTGCATAAGGCATTAGAACAACAGTATTATGCCGGTTCCATGCCATATCAGACCTCATTCGAACCCAGTCAAGATTTTGTTGCGGGTTTTGACCTCGATTATCAGGATGGTTGGCAAGTTGACAGTAGTACGGCAATTGCTGAATCGCGAATTTGGTCAGAGTCTAATGCAAGAGGTCAAACCGGCTGGTTCAGAGAACACTATCTAAAGCTGGAACCGGATGCAGTAGTCAGCAAGCAATTGAATAACAACAGCGGTAATGGGCATGATGGTGAGTACTTGAGATTTCATATTAGGCCAGCACTGGGAGCCAGTATAGATATTTTAAATGGCTCAGCTGTAATTGCTAATATAGAGTTCAATGCCGATAGCTATATTTACACTAACGGCACCCAAACATCTGCCGATTGGACAAGTCTTACGAGCCACTTTGGCAGCTTGAGAATAGAAGCGGATTATGGCACCAATAAATTCGACGTTTATTGGCTTGACTTACTTGTAGATCCCGGCGTTGACTTCAGGGATGGCGCAGCTGATACAACAACTGAGGTTGAGTTTGGTGCAGGTTCGTCTGCCAGCTTTGAAATTAACAGGTTCTCGGCAACTGATTATGATGAAGATGGACCTGTGGGATATATGGACATAACCTCTCCTTCAGGCTGCGCTCAGGTAGTGTATGAGGGCAGGATACCTGTTAAAGGTGAAATGTGGTGGTCGAGGTTGGGCAGCTATGAGCTTAAATTCAATCCGAAGACTTCGTCTCCTTATGACCCTTATGACTGGTACTGGTTCGACAAGGGAACAAATGTTGTGCAAGGTAATGAGGGGCTTCTCGGATATTGGAATTTATCCTCGTTGCCGGGAGGTAATTACGATTTGGTTTTGGCCCCCTATGCGGATAAATATTATTATGACTTTGTAAGTGATGGGTGGAAGCAAATTCCCTATAGAAGAAACAATATCCCAACGGGTAAGGTGCTTGATGATGTGAGTGTATCAAGCAATCAGCTGGCTCCTGGGCTAGTGCTTGAAGGAACTGATTTGTCGGTTCCGTGGCCGGGACAGTTTCCGTTTGAAGTGAAGCGCAGATTTAACAACAACAGTCGCTTTCATAAAAAGCCTTTACCCAACGGATGGTCTCACAATAACCAGGTCAGTCTCATTGAGATTGCCGGCAACTGCAATTATGCTGAGGACAATGGTATTGCGGACCGGGATGAGAACGGTCTTGGCATAGGGCAAATATGGATAACCTGCCCGGATGGGACAGTCAGAGGATATGAGCCCACCCCATGGAATTACTGTGAAGGTTGTTCAATGGTCTATTATTACCCGATAGATAAAGACCTTTACGGTGGCGATGTTGTTATGCGTACAACTTCCGGATATGACGACAATTGGGAACTATATACGTTTCATGTTGACCGAATTGAATATGTGCTGATATTGCGCGATGGTACAACCATAGAATTAACCGCAAGGTATTTCGAAAACCAGTTCGATCCGGCAGTAAGGGATGAAATAAAATGTGATATTAGAGAGACTGTCCCCGGCGCGGTCGGTTGGAAAGCTATCGCCGGGGCGGAGACAATTTCTGACCGATTCGACAATACCCTTGAACTCACATGGTATACGTCCAACGGAAAGCCTACAGCAGTTAGAGATGTCGCCTATAACCCAACAGGTGGCGATATAAAGAAGATACACTTCGAGCTTGACGGCAGCAACGAATATTATGAAGAGGGCTCCTTGGTAGTTAATGATGATTTTGGCAATCCCGAACGGACTGTCAAGTATAGCTGGGGCGATGCAATTGTCTATAGTGACTGGGGTAAAGCTTTCGATGTCGACACAGAGGGTCTTCTTGTAGACCCGGATGGCAGCTTGAGCAATCAGACGATAGATTTGCAAACATATTATTACGATAAAGGAATTAATCTGGTGCAGGTCTATCGCGACAATGACCCTGCTATAGAAGTTGAATACGATGATCGTGGTGGCTTGAGCAAACGTCTTGATTATGTGGCCTGGGATTCGAGTATCCCGGATTACATTCGAAAGGAAACAAGGTTAACTTACAATTACGACCCGGATGACCTTGTCATGCCGCCTGAATTATCCGGCATTATGCCTTCCCATGATTTGGAGACGGTACATCGTGAGACAATAATGGAAAGCTGGGACAAGGACGCAATAAATCCGTATAGAACCATAACGATCTGGACAGACGATGATGGCAACCTGATATATTCAAAGACTGTTACAGAGGACGCCTTATTGCCTAACTCTAAGTATGCCGAATATGCCAGCACCGATCCATATGCATCCAATAAACCAACAACAGCTTGGGAATTCTTCGACATACAAGCGGGCGGAAGCAGTAGAATCAGGAAAACAGTTAATGAATATATTGGCTATGGGGACATTGGAGAGCAATACGTCTACGAATGGGATAAATCTGTGCCAACATTAACTTTGCACGCAGATACTGAGTTGGCTTATCACCCAACATACGGATTGCTGACTGACAGGGCAGGCTACAGAACTCTGGACAGCGTCAACCCTGATAACTCAAGCGGTCTTACTGAAAAGATTAATATCTATGGCCACAGTGATGGAACATATGATGCAGTAACCGGTTCAGACGATAAGTATCTTGTCGAAGAGAAGGTCCTGCTTGATGAGGGCACAAGCGGTTATGCCGCTACGTCGTATAAGTATTTGTCGTCGGGATTAATTAATGAAAAGACAGACCCTAAGACCAACAGGACAAAGTACGAATATGACAACAACGGTTATAAGACCTTTGAAAAAGTCGGTGCGGTCGGTTCCGAGATTATCGTCAAGCGATTCCACTACGATTCAATCGGCCAGCTCATTCTTGAGGCCAACCGGCACGGCGGTGTGACGCTGAACTATTACGATGATTTCAGCAGGTTGTACGAAGTCCGCAGGTTTGACGATCCCGGTGCTCTGACCAGACCTGATGCTGAATTTGTGCAAAGTACCTATGAAGCCATGACAGCCGTGGCGACCATGAAATATGGTTATGATGCGCTTGGCAACAGGACATACGAACGGAAACCGGATTACGGACAAGCCACAGTCGGCGAAATAACAACTATTTACACAATTAGCAGTTTGTCCAAGAAGGTTACGTACGGGCCTTCCACTTGCACTGACTGCAGCTATGTTGAATACAGCTATGATGACCGAGGTCTCAAAACCTCCGAGCGGCATTTTGACAATACGGCAACGCCTGCAAGTGACGAAGAAGACTGGCAGATAACCTATGACTATGACGACCTGAGCAGACCCACCGAAACCGTCAGGTTTGATTATGACGAGTCAGCTGTTGTAAAGAAATCAACGAGCGAGTACTACGGAACCGGCAAGAAAAAGTCTGACGGACTTTATGGCGTCGGCGGAATCCTGGAAAAACAAACTGACTATGAATACGACATCCTTGGTAGAATGATAAAATCAATAGTGGACCCTGCCGGCCTTGAGCTTACGACTGAATACGCCTATGATGGCGCAGGCAATATGCTGTATAAGATTGCCCCCGAAGGCAATATACAGGGTTCCGACCAGGGCAACTATATCTTCTACGATTACGATAGTGCCAAGCGTGAGACCGTTGAATACTTTGCCGAATCCTATAATGCAAGTATTAACGATACAAAAGCCAACGCTATCGCACGTAAAGAAACTCAATATTATCACAACAACCTTGCCAAGAATGTAACTTGCGACGATTATGACCACGATGACAGTGGCAGCAGTGACGGGCAGCTTGCGTATGCCGAGTTTGTTTATGACCAACAGAATCGTCTGATTGAAGTAACTCAGGATAAAGCTGCGGAAGGTGACAGGGCCGTTACTACCTACTATGCATATTCCGATGAGACAGATTTCGGGACCGAATTCGAACAGTATGATATTCGAATTACCGATGGCAAGCCTAAAAATACTTATATCGCTCTGGATAAATTCGGCACACGCATAAAAACGCTGTACCCGTCAGGTGATTACGCAGAGCTCGAATATAATGGTGATGGTACGGTCAAAAAGCGTGCTGTTTGGGACCGCAATGATGCACAAGGGACGCCGCCACAGTGGATTCAGTACAGCTATGACAAGTATGGCAGGGTCGATATAATCACTTATCCCGGTACAACTGGTACGGTTAACTACGACTTTGATGATTTCGGCAGAAAGACCCAGGTAACCGACAGTAGGGCTGCCGTCGACAATATCGGAGGCAACAGCCAGATCAGCTATCTCTACGATGTGCTGGGTCGCACAGAGAGCATTACTGACCAGGACGATTACGATATAGACTATACCTACAAGGCCGACGGCCAAAAGGAAAGCATTAAAGTATACGACAATACGCCAAGTCTTATCTACGATATTAAGTACGCTTACGACATGGCCTCGCGGCTGAATACCGTGGACGAGCCGCTGCTTGGCACGGATGACCTTATCGCCGGTCTCGAATATGACGACAACGGCAACCGCAGTCAGCTTTCCTACAGCAGAGACGGCACTTCCGGCAGCACCGTCGATATAAGCTACAGCTACAATCTTGACGACCTGCTGGCTAGGTTTACGACCACAGGTGGTCCATCATTTACATTTGGTGGAACGGTCGGTCCTGCCAGCGACTGGGCCAAAGTCGACGGATTAGGCAGACTTATCGACGCCTCTGAGACTTTGACAAAGACCGACCAGGTCTCTATAACGCATTCCCTGGCATATACTTATGATATGTTATCGCGACTTACTTCCGCCATAACGACTAATGTCTACACAGGGACTTATCCGGACCTGGAATACTCGAGCCTTGTTTATGACGATGCGGGCAACCTGACAAACTTGACATACAAAAAAGACAGTGACAATCAGACAACCAGTTATACCTTTGATGGCGACTTCTTGACCGGTGACGGCACGGACAGTGTCGATTGGGATGAGAATGGCAGGCAGATAAGCCAGCTAAGCACTACACCCACGGATGATTATTTCCTCGAATACAGCTGGGACGGCAGATTGCGCAAGGCACAGGCAGGCAGCGGCGATAGAACGCTGGAAGCGACTTATATGCCTGATGGCATCAGAATAGCCAAGAAACGAACATGGGATGATGCCAGCGGCTATAACCATAAGTATATCGTCGATACGGCCGGTAAGCTGCCCGCGATATTGATGATTCTTGACGCCGATAGCTCCAACGCTATACTCAAGACTTTCGTCCACGCTAACGGTCAGATAATTATGCAGCACGCCGGCGGTCATACAGCAAGCAAGTACTTCTACCTGCACGACAGGCTGGGTTCTGTCCGGCAGGTGTTTGATCCGACCGACACAACCGTTAAGAATTGTTACACTTACGACTCGTGGGGCCTGCCGGTAGGCGACGAGACTCTCGAGAACATCTTCAATCCGTATCTCTTTGCCGGTTATCTATGGGATGCCGGAATCCGGCAATACTACTGCAACGCCCGCATGTACGACCCGGTCCTCGGCCGATTCACAAGCCGAGACCTGGTCAAAGGTAACTTCGAAGAACCTCTGTCACTCCATGTATATCTTTATTGTGAAAATGACCCACTGAACAATCGAGACTTAAATGGTTTATGGAAGGATGGAATTAGATATGCTCTGCGAGAAGGTGGGGCTTCTGATGCATATTCTCTTTCGGATAGAGAGATAAAGGCTCAGTATTCTGAAATATGGGATGACCCAAGCATATGGCATGGCCACAGTGATTTTGGTTATCTTTTGGGAGACTTCGATTATACAACATTGGATCATCAAATATTAACCCGGCCGGAAAACATCTTAACAGGCACTTCACGGCACTTTAGAACCCTGGGAGGTCCTTTTGGAGCCGAATTTTATGCCGGTCTTGCACTTAGGTCAGGTGATGTAGAGTTTTTCCAGGAAGTCATGCATATGGGACAAGATTATTTTAGCCATCGCGGTAAAGGTTACGGTCCAGTCGGACACCTTTGGGCTGATATAACTGGGAATCCGCCTGATAATCCTTATTCCAGTGGAAAACAATTGAGCTCCGCTTATAAAAATGCACAAAGATGGACGAAACAGAAAGAAGAACTCTGGTATTTGATATGGGACACTGATACATGGTGGAGTCTATAAATAAAAGAGGATTAGCACTACTCTTATTCTTGGTGCTTCTTACTATGAATAATGTAAATGCTAAAGATCAGATTTTAGAAAGGAAAGTGCTTTCTAATCCAGGGTTTAACTTCATTGATGTACATTCGACAAATCTATTTATTGATGATGATAGCAATACCTTTATTCTAATAGAAGTCTGGAGAACAGATTCCACCAAAGATTTTCTTTGCATAAATAATAATTGGATAAGGGTAGACAAATACGGCATACTTTTGAATGGATTTTTGAAAGATGGCCATTTTTATTTGGCCTTTCAGAAAGATGAAGATGTTGTTATTTATAATATCCAGGAGGATATTAAATTTTTATGCCGTATAAAAAGCCGTATAAAAATTGGGGGCATTCCTCGTAACATAGGTTCCTATCAGGATAGAGTGATCCCTCTTTCAAATCAGAATGATTCATACTTGTTTTTAGGTAGGTATGTAAAATTACCAGCTAACCCTATTGAATCCCTCAGAACTATTATATCAGGGGGACATGGCATTTATTATGACAAGCCATTTTTAGCGGAAATACAAAATGAGAAGATGCTAAAATGTCGTAAGATTCGTTATGGTGGTAAAGTAGATGAGTCTTTTGTTATTAAAGAAGTAGCAACCAGAAAAGATTTGATTCATTTTTTAGGCTTCCGAGGGGCAGAAGAACCTGAAACATCTGGTCCACTAGGATTCGCAAGGAACACACCTGTTATTTTGCACTACGTTGGTTATGATTTTAAAAAGAAGAAAACAACAAGAACACATAGTATATGCGAAAACACTCCTAAGGTTGATAAAAATAAAAACGTTAAATCTTACTATGGCCCGTTGTCGATGGATAACCTCGAAGATAATGTTTTTGTCGTTTTTTCCTGGGTTCAACATAGATCCAAACCAAGACCAATTCCTATCAAAGACATCAAGTCTGACATCTATTATTATCAATATAGTGATAATGCCTCTGGTGATATCGAGAGAATTGCCGATGGTTTTATGCCTTTGGTAAGAGTTAATTCTTTGGGGAATGTGCATGTTCTCTGGGTTAACAGTGATGGCGGTCTTGTTTATAAAGTGAAAAAAAACGGCCGATGGAGTGAGGAAAAAATCATTTTAAACAACCTTAATATATATCCCAATATTACGAGAAGATATATCTCTGCGGAATTTGATAAAGACAATAATTTGAATGTGATTTTTCCTTCAAATGGCAATCTGGTTCATGCAATAGTAAAGGTAGATTAATTCAACAGGCCGTGGATTGATGAGCTATATCCAGGCCGCAAGGTGCTCGGAGAAACAGTTAAGACGCTAATAGAACAATGGTTCCCAACACCAGCAGGTGGATAAATACTTCAGGAGTAGTTTGCCATGCGAACATTATTAGAAGGATCAACCAATTATACCTTTGATGGCGACGTCTTACCTTCACGACAGGCTGGGTTCTGTTCGTCAGGTGTTTGACCCGGCCGACACATCCGTTAAGAATTGTTACACTTACGACCCGTGGGGCCTGCCGGTAGGTGCCGAGACCCTCGAGAACATCTTCAGGCTACTTGTGGGACAATGAGTTTGTATGTGTTTTTTGCACATTTATTTTGTTATATATTAAGATTTTCATGTTTTAAGTATTGGGAGATTACAATGAAACAAGCATGTTTACTAGCTCTGATAACAATAATTTTAGCTTCGGCGTCGTTGAGTTCAGTGTATGCGTCTACCTCCAATGCGCTCAAAGACCAGGATGTTGCCGACAATAACCAGCCAAAGACCAAGCCCGGGCGGTTTGAGGTAAAACAGGGTGGATTGCGCGAGCCGGTGGAATTTACCAGGCAGGATGCATTCAGCCCTGAAGATATTAAGACAGGTAAAAGTAAATTCAACCGCGGATGGGTCGGAAAGAATCTCGAACTGAAGAAAAGAGCACAGCAAATGCACGGCCTTAGGTATGGCAGGTCTAAAAGCAAAGCCGCCGGTTTTCGAAGCAGAAAATATGACGAGCACCTCGAATGGTTAAGCAAGAATTATCCCGACGAAGCCAGAGTTCTTGTTGAGCTAAGAAGGACAGACCCTGAAGCTTACGAAAGACAAATGGAATTGAGCTTGAAGAAATACAGAGCAGTTATCGTAGCTTCAAAAAGAAATCCGGAATTAGCTGAGATTCTTAAGCAGCAGATAGTCCTCAGGAAGCAACGTGATATCGTTCTGGCAGACATACGAGTCGCCACCGATGAGAATAAGAAATCTATACTTACCCAAAAATTGGCACAGATTATGGGGGAGGATTTTGCACTTGTTGCTAAGATGAAACAGCTTGAACACCAGCAATTGCTAAAAAGGTTTGAGAAGCTTCAACAAGAAGTTAGTAAGAGCGAATCTGATGTCAAGAAATGGGGAAATCCTGAGTTTAGAAATGAGAAGGTAAAGGCCCATATCGAAGATTTGGTCAGGGAGAAAGAAAGTCCTAAGTGAGCCTGATTGAGTTCGACGCAAGGTTCGATGGCACTATAGGCGGTCACCGCAAAATAAGAGCAGGTAAAGCGAACTGAGACGGCATTTGGCGAGATGTGTTTCTGGGTTGCTATGAGCAGTGTTCATCTTCAGCAAAAATTCATTGGAAGTGAATCTCTTTCAATTTCATGGGCTTAGCGTTGAAAAGGGTTAATCCGAGTCGGCGATCTGCCCGGGATTCAGCATTGAATAACCTTGTGGGGACTATGTCACCGCTGTAATAAGATGGGCCCGACCGGGCACGCGGAGTGGAAGAGATGAAGCGAAATCCTGGCCGGGCCGCTTGTCCTGCCGCGGCGGTCAGGTCGGCCTCAAAGGCGGTAACGCCAGGCTGCCCTCAGCACCGAGGCAACTGTCAAGCCGACCCAACCACAAACGAGGAACTAAATATGTGTGAAACCAAAACCCATACCTGACCAAATCTCCAAAACCCGGTATCCTCTAACCCGCATCCGTGCGGGATTGATTCCAGCCGGCCGGGACTGGACGACCCGGCCGGTAAGATGGAACCAACTGGAAGAACCAGCCGTTCCAGTAGCACGCCTTGTTTGTATCTCGTCATAGACCTTTCCGTATATTGTGCGTGTGCCCCCTTATGAAAAAAG